>Ga0209756_1001347_pt1 | contig 22775 bp, 26 predicted proteins | sample ETNvirenome_6_85_FD_184071 | JGI IMG/M metagenome (GOLD analysis project Ga0209756, IMG submission 184071) | Marine viral communities from the Pacific Ocean - ETNP_6_85 (SPAdes) (version 3) | ecosystem: Environmental > Aquatic > Marine > Oceanic | place: Pacific Ocean | collected 2013-06-19 | reverse complement strand
GAGAATCATACCACTTTGCTTTTACAAAATATGCAAAACTAAAATCATGAGGTTTATGACAATGAGATTGAGCATAATCCCCCTTCTCATAGACATTTGCCCAAAAATTGTGAAAGATAACAGAATCTCTATTACCATCCGAAGTAATACCTGGTTTAAAATATCTTTCTATCTCACCTACAATATAAGCTTTAAGATTCCTAAACGTAATATTATCAGGTTCCCAATACCATTCAGTATGAATAGATGCTTTTACATTACTATGATCCGTAGGAATAGGATTGCATGTCTTTAACAAAGAAAGAACTTCACTCTTTACTTTATCAGCAAATTGATAATCACCCACAATGATCGATGCATTATGTTTAACAGAAATTACATCCATTCAATTACGCAACTTAGCGTGCACAGCATCTTTGATTTGATTATAATCGGAATAGTTGTCCCCGTCAATCTTATTACTATCATCAAACACTTCAGAGTAACCAGACTTCTCAAGGATCTTATTCTTAATTTCTAATTGGCGTTTTTCTCTTTGTATTCTGCGGAGAAACGCATAATGTATAATCTGCGTAAAGTAAGCAAAAGGATTTTGGGATTTCTCAGGATTAAAATTATGTATGTACTGAACGCAATTTTCGATTCCATCAGAAATCATATCCTCCTTAAACATGTAGTTAACAAAGTTTGGTTTGAAAGATAAGTGATTAGCAATCTTTAAAAAACACTCTCCAATATACCTTGGTATAACGGGTTTTGGTTTTCCCTGAATTAATGCTATCTCTTTATCTTCTCTATATTTAATTAGAGCCGCAAGAAATTCTTTATTATTAACATAGTGCTCCGACCTTTTTCTTTTCGCCATGGTTCTTCCTGGAGTTATCGGCATCGGTCTTTATCACTTCTATGTAGATATTATAACACTTCTACACATAGTTGACAAGGTATTAGAATACAGTTACAATTACCTTTGTGGAGGTTAATGGGATTGTTCTGAACTATTCTGAGAATCTTTATATATTTCTTCAAGCTTTTGTCGAGCAGCATTAACTGTAGCAACATATCCCATACGACGATTTAATTTAGTATGCTGTTGAACATCTTCCTGAGAATCACGAATAAAGTTTTGATGCATACATATCATTTCCATATCAGTAGACTCTGAAAGAGTCATTACATTATCTAAATTCATAATAAACATATCTTCTTTAGTTGTTTTTAACCAAGGTTCTACTTTATATCCAACAATCCCACTTCTTCCTTTTATTTCAGAAACAATAATGGGATGATTAATAATAAGCATTGTACGATTATCTTCTTCAGATGCAGCTACTTTAGCAAATATCTCTTCGCCAGATTTTAATTTAAGTGTTGCGTAAAAATCATCTTCGATCATATTTTTAACTGTATAGTGATTATTTCATAATTAAAATTTTCTTCATTATAAATTTTAATTCTCTCAATAAAATGATTTAAAGTATAATTTCGTTTAGAGTTGTGTGTACAATCGTCAGCAATATCATAGAGAGTTGCTTTTACTTTGTCTCTTCCTTTTCTAAGGACTCTACCGATGGACTGGAGATTTCTAATTCTGGACTTGGAGGGGCTGGCAAAAATAATGTTGTGCAACCGCTTAATATTAATACCAGTGCTAAAAGTCCCATAGGACGCAACGATGATAGCATTTTTTTCCTGTTCAGTAATTTCTCTAACTAATTCTCTTTGTTCAGTATCAACACCACCATGGATAAAGAATACTTTATGAGCATTTTTCTTATTATTATTTATTAGATCGTAAAGGACTGCTCCGTGTGCTTCTACCCTAGAAAATAATACCAGTGTATTACCCTTCAAATCTAAAGTCAAATTTTTTATAAAATTATTTCTTTTCTCATGGGAAATAAGATATTCAATTTCATCCTGATAAGTTTCGAATTTTACCGGAGCATGTTTAAGTACTAGACACTGAATATCTAATTGAGAAAGATGTCCTTGTTTTATTAATTCATCAGTCTTTGTTACTTTATATGACGGTCCAAACAATCCTTCCAGTACCCATTGATGAGTTTGAGTTCCACTAAGAGTTCCTGTAAATCCATATCTATACTTAGTATGATGTAATTTTGTCATTATAGATACTAAAGACTTACTCTTAAACAAGTGAGCTTCATCTCCTATAACTACATTATATTCTTCAAAAAATGAACGAGGTAATTTATATACAGATTGCCAGGTAGTAATGGTAACTGGATATTCATTAGTTCTTTCTTTACCTGCATAGATACGGTGACAATATGACTCAGAATTCCAACCATAATCTTGAAAATCCTTATACATCTGCTCTACTAAAGATGTCGTCGGAACAACTAAAAGAATTTTTTGCTGCTTATCAACGTAATATCTTACAAGAGAATAAATCATCAATGATTTGCCTGAAGCAGTTGGTGATATCAATAGCTTTCTATTGTGTCTTAGAGCATCATACACTCCCTCTATTTGATAATCCCTCGCCTTCAACTTAGTAATAGATTTTATATAATCCTTTACACCTTGATAGGTAATCCCTTCATTGATTTCAAAAGGAGTACCATAATATTCATTATTTACAAATTCGTAAGTATAATCGTGTCTGTTACAAAAGGCAATAATCTTATCAAGTAGTCCAACATAGATTTGTCCTGTTGCTGTACTGAACAATCTAAACTTTCCATCCCAGTGCTTATTTCTATACTGGGGCATAAACTTTGCACCCTCCACATCGAAAGTGAAGTGGTCCTGTAATTCCATATAGACATGAGGTTCCGCGTCAATCCTTAAAAAGACCTCATTCTTCTTTTCAATAACAACATCCGTCCTCACTCAACCCATATCAACTATAGGTATTTATTGAGTATTGTCAACCCAGTCCAGAGTTAAATCTCATAAACTCAATTGCATTTTTAATTTGGAATGTTCTGTTCTGTATTACTTTAAGAATACTTTCTAAGTAAACAAGCATCGTATCATAGTAATCTATCTTGAGAGATGAATTAGATAACTTCTCATCAGCATCAAGATACTTAGTCATTGTATCTTTATCCCTTATCTTCTTTCCAAAAGGATTATCTGCATAGACTTCTGGGTCTGCTTTCCCACTAAAATACTCATACCGTTCATGACGGATGTTCTTCCTTTGCTGCTCTGCTTTCTTTCTTAGAAGGAATATAGTATTATATAATTCAAAATATTTTGCATGAAGAGAGGGGATATTTAAGGATTCTTCGTGTAGATTATCTCTGTCTATCTTAGCATCATTCTCCCACATCTCTTGAATAGAATCAAGATTAATAGTCATTTAGCATTTATGAAGAGCGTTATTCTCCAAATCAGTTAACGTATATACAGTATACTTCAAACTTACCTCTGCTGTAAAGTACTCTATATCAGTATCTGTTGCATCAAACTGTACAGTAGATAATGAATATGGAAATAGGTCATTAAATACAACTTGAAATGCTGGAACTAAATTATTACTTAAAATTTGAAGTGTTCCATCAGAATAGATGTTATCACCAGATCTAACAGAACCAAAACCACCAAGAATTGAATTCTCTGTTAGGTCTTCAAATTCATCCATATTCTCTGGATACCCCAATCCACGAATCCAGTTTTGCATTTCCATATAATTCTCAAGATTTTCATCAACTAAAAATCTTAATTGCAAATCACCAAACTGAATCTTATCACCAGGGATTGGAATGTCTTTAAATGGAGTGGGTTGATCTGCTACTCCAAGAGTCATTTCTGGAATATTTGCTTGGTTGCAAAAGAATGCAACTCCAGGGCTTCTTTTCAAAGCAAATTTAAAACCAACTGGTGATAGAAAATTCCTATTCTCTATAGGAGTTGTTCTATTCTTTTTCGTCAAATCTGCCATTATTCATCCCTATTCATTTGTTCTTCAAGTTTTTCTTTTGCTGCTTTAATACCAGCAAGTCTTACTTCTAATGCATCCTCATAACGATGAAGCATTTTAAGTTTCCATTTTTGACGGTCTTCTAGACTCATCTTGTTTTTACAGAACATGGTAGAAAGCAGGTCTCCAATTATATTTAGATAAAAAAAAGAGGGGTATGAACCCCGTCTACGATTTATTAAAAAACTAAATAATTAAAAAAATCTGACATGAAAACCTTCCAAGAATTTCTAGACGAAGCTGTGAGTGCTACACGTAAAGGTAGAGCACTAGGAAGCATATCCAAGTCGGATAGACCCCAAGCAACTAAAGCGATGGGTTCTGGTGGTGCTGGTCAACGTGGTGGGATGACCATGACTCCAGTAACTAGTTTAGGAAGGGATTATAAAGGAAATAAAACAACGGTAAAGAAAAAATATGACAAACAAGTTAAAAAGGACCGTAAAGCAGCCGCATTAGATAGAATTAAAGAAAAGAAATAATATCCTTTTTCTCCCCAATCCCCTTAACTGCTTTATCAATCCTATCTTGGGTTATACTATAATAATTTTTATCCAATTCTACGCCAATAAAATTTCTTCTAGTTCTCTTTGCTGCAATACCAACAGCACCACTACCCATACAAGGATCAAATACAGTATCTCCAGATTGAGAACTTGCTTGAATTAACCTTTCCATTAATTCAATTGGTTTGGGAGTAGGATGTCCTTTATATTTTTCTGTTGGACATTTCCAAACCGCAGATTTACAGCGTTCTCTAATATCAAAATATGCACCTTTCTTTTTAGCATAAACACAATTTTCAATACTAGACAACCACATATGCTGTCCATTCATAGGTGAAGGATTACTTTTCTCCCATATACAATGCCTTACAGATAATCCATAACTGATAAGTCTATCGCGAATATGCGACACTTGAACAGAACCGCAAAATATATAAATGCTTCCTGAAGTTACTCTAACAATTTCATCAATAAACTTATCTAAAGGAAAGGTAATAATATCTGCATGGCTCTTATCCAAATTTCTTAATCCACCACTCTTACGATTAACTTCATCATAAGGTATATCAGTTAACGTCAAAGTAATACTCCCATCTGCAAGAGACGGGAGTATATTCATACAATCATCATTATATAATTTTACATCATTCATACTTGAATTGCATAGTAGCAGGACATACTTTCATTATAACATCCCAGTCAATAGGCATATTTATTGTAGTCCATGCTTTATTTCTTGCATACTTAAAAGGCTTTCTAGGGAATTTGTCATTATCAAATCCTGCCTTCAATTCCTTTCTCCCTATTAATGTTGCTTTTTTATGATATGGTTGTATATACAATACACCATTATTTATTTTATGTGGTGCTACTGCCCAACCAAGAACAGGCATTTTACCAGATCTTTTGCCAAAATCTTGACTCACAGTTTCAGCAAGAAAATCATCCCACTTAGCAGTTGGATCTCTAAACTTATAATCAATAGTATATCCTTCTTTTACTATTTTCCTTGTTTCAAGATTTACAATATTGAAGGTAGCATCTACTCCTGCTTTATTCTTAAACTGTGATTTAGCATCAGATCCATAGTTATCCTCAAAAGAATCAATCGCTAATCCTTTCTTTTCAAATTCTAAATTTAAAGCATGAATTACCTTAAAATGATTCCCTCTACTAACAATATTTTTCTCCTTTTCCAATGACTTATGGAAATCGTGCATTTTGTGATTTCTCAAATAAGGGTCTTGAACAGAATAGGACAATGCCATGATGAATTTTTGAATCAAATTTATTTTAACATAAAAAAAGACCTCCTGCATGAGGAGGTCTTGATTGTAACAAATGGAAATATATCCATCTATATCACATGAGGTTCTTAACAGCAACGCGCCTGTAATAGCGGTTAGCATTAACTGTAAGAGTACCAAGTCCTTGGGTTGTACCCTCGGCGAATGGGTTGGCAACAATACCATATCTGGTCTTAAAGCCAATTTTGGGCTGGAAGGAGTTTTCTCCGACAGCACGTACCATTTGGAGCGGAACGTAAGGACAATAGAAGAGTCCTGCGTCATAAGGTGAGGAACCTTTGTAACCAACAACGTAGTACTGATTACCACCAGAAGCGTTGCCGCTAGTGAGGTTAGCAGAGTAAGGGTCGATGTATACACGATACTTACCTTGCAGAACACCAGCGAAGGTGTTACCAGTGTCATCAACGTTAAGGTTAGCGTTGAGTGCGGGTGTGTAGTCAAGAACACCAGCCATGGTCAGTGCGGACGCTACGTCAGCAGAGCACATGATGATGTTGCCTTTTCCGCGACGAGTTCTTTGTGCGATTGCGTTAGCATCTCTTTCAATCTGGAACAGAAGTCCTTTGAACTTCTCAACAGACCAACGACCGTTACTGTCGATGTCTAGGTCGAATTCACCGGCGGTAGCAACGTTAGAAACGGCACCTTGCTCAGCAACCTTGTAGATTGTACGGATAACTTCGCGGTTAATTTCAGCGAGGATTTCAGTACTAAGGATGTTTGCAAGTTCTGCTTCAGCGTTAAGACCGTGAATTGCCTTAAGGTCTTGAGCGAGTTCTAATGAGTACTCAGCTTTTAGTGCACGTGACTTCGCTGTAACGGTGACTTTCTCGATTGAGAATGCCATCTGGTTGAAAGCACTATCAGTAGTACCATCAAGTTTTTCAGCGTAGTCGGTACGCATACCTTCGCCTACATTATAGAGTAGGTTCTTGGCAGCGGATGTTGGGTTAAGAACTGCAGGGTTAGTACCAGTTTGAACTGTAGTACCAATACCAGCGGCTTCATTTGCCCATCCAGTTGTTGCACCAAATCCAGCATTCTGACCAGAGAATGCAGTATCTGCTTCGTTGTAGAATGCTTCGTTGCCACTCTGATCAGTGTAGCGTGAACGCATTGCGAAGATTAGTCCAGTAGGACCGCTCATAGGTTGTACGCCAGCCAAGTCATAAGCGACTAGGTTAGGCATAGAGCGCCTGATTAGACTAATCAATACAGGGTCGAAACCTGCAGTAGGACCAGCAGCAGCAGCGTCAGCACTAAAACCAGCACTGGAAGCACTAGAGTTAGTCCAGTTAGTAGGCTGCTCAGAAAGCATACCTGACTCACCAAAGCTACTTTGGTCTCTTAAAAATTTTTCTTGGTTTTCTAGCAGGACTGCGGTTACACTTCTACGATGAGGATCTTTAATTTCCTCAAGACCGTCATAGTCTAGAAGTGGGGCCCACTTTTCCTGCAACTGTTCTGTTTGGAACATTTGCTTTTTACCTAAATGTGTTTAGTTTGTTTAATTAAAAATTCAGTTTTACTTCTTAAGTCTAGAAAGTGTATTCAGATAGCCAGCCATGGAACCTGATACATCAGCACCAGCATGGTCTACACCTTCTGAAAGGTTTTCGGACTTAGGACCTGAAGACACTTTTGATTGAGTGAAATAAGATTCCCTCAAAGTCTCCAGTTTTTCACGATATTCTGTCTCACTTTCAAACTCTACACTTTCGGCAAGCGTAGCGAGCTTCTCTTTCTGAGTGGCAGCAAGGCCATCAGCAACAGATTCAAGAATACCATTAGCAACGGATTCGCCAAGGCGACCGTTTAGTACAATGTTCTTCTCGATTTGCTCGTTAAGTTTGGTTTCCATATCATCAAGTTTTTCTACCATACTCTCAAGTACATCATATTTGTCGTCAGGGATTGATACATAATGTTCTTCAAAAAGACTCTTCATTCCACCAAGGAATGATTCTGTAAGGTCGGTTTTGAGACCTTGCTCAACAGCAAGTTGGTTCTCAGTAAACCATTCTTCTGAAACGTATTCCAGATAAGAATCAACACGCTCGGAGAGTTCGCCCTTAGCAGCAGCGACTTCTTCTTCTAGTTTTGCGGCGTGTGATGCTTCGATTTCTGCCTTCGCCTCGTTAACACGAGTCTTAACGGCAGTTTCAAAGATTGTCTTGGCCTTTGCCTTGAACTCTTCGCTGAGTTCTTCTCCGCCAAGGAGAGCATTAACATCATCTTCGATGTTAACTTCAGGAGTGTCGTCTACAATTTCTTCAACAACTTCTGCAGTTGTTGGCTCTTCAGCAACGACCTCTTGGTCTGCTTCGAGTTCTACTTCGTCCCCAGACTTGAGGGCGGCTGTTGCTGTGATACCTTTCATTGGTTCTGCTTTTCCTGCGCCTTTGTTTACGACATCCTTAACTTGCTTAAGGGTTCCGCCAGGAGTTTTTAACTTCGCAGAATCATCATCTGGTTTGTAGTTCTCAGGTGTTGGTCCACCTAAGTCTTCAATAGGCGTTAATCCTTGAGGTGGGTTGTTAAGTGTGCCAACCTTCTGTGCAGGTGCTGCATTAGCAGTCACAGCATTGGATTCTGCAACGCTCTTTTCCATTTCTTGTAATTTAGTACCACGAGCCATTTGTAGTTTCTCCGAAATTCCTGTTGAAATCTATATTTATTTAGAAGTTTTATATGTTTGATAAGAAATCATTAAATAAGCCAAGTTTTTGCTCATCTAATTTCTTCTGATCAACTAGGGTATTAATGGTCTTGTAGGTCTTAACTGCAAACTTCTCACGCAGAATACCTCCATCCCATACCCAGTCTTTTCCTTCCATAATTCCCTCAACAAAAGCATCGGGAGCAGAAGGGTCAGCAACGATATCAGCAGCAGTTGCTAGCATGAAATCATCTCCGACTACATTAAATCCTTCCTTGGTTGGTTTTAAAGAACCAATACCACGAGAGGAAACACCAAGTTTTACACCTTCTTCAATAAGTGAAGATGCAATTTTACCCATCGGTGTACCAAGAATCTTGGCTTTACCAATGAAATTCTGTCCATTCTCTTTTAGAGAAATGATTTTATGTGAAACCCTATCAAGGTTTACAGTTGGACCATCGGGATGTCCAAGTTCTCCAAGTGCTCTACCTGATTGGATATGAGCTTCATTATAACGAGAAACTTCTTTGCGAAGAACCTCTGAAGGATACATCCTACCATTACGGTTTTTGATGTTACCTTGAAGGAAAACCCCTTCGATATACATTGACTTCTTGCCGTTTCTATTTTCGACTAGAAATTCAACTGATTCGATTTCTTCTCTAATGAGTTTCATCAACCTTCCCCTGTTATTTGAACTTGTTGGACTAGGCATGACCCACTACCACTTGATATTGCGGCAACCATAAAAGAACTTCTCAGTTCTGCCCAGTTGTTGGCATTCAATGCAGTATGAGCATAACCAACTGCATAATCATTGTTAATAGTACACCTTGTCCCAAAATAACCATCAACACCAGCAGTGGTATTAATTGATGCTACACATTTATGGGAAAAATCATAATAAGATTGATCGCCACCACCACCATTAGTTACTGTTAAAGTAACAGCATCTCCTACATTAAATGGGCAACCTGTTCCTTCTGGAAAATCAATAACGGTAACAAATGGAGTACTTGCACCATTAACACCAGTAGTGGCATTTGCAGTTGAAATACCAACCACCCTATTAGATGCTACAGCTCCTAAACTAATAGAAGCAGTTCCACCTGAAGGAACATAAAAGTTTGCTGTTGTTGCTGTTGGTAACGTTCCAATTGCAACATGCGCCTCTTTGGTCACTGCACATACTCTTAAAGTATCTGACTTCTGTGCCTGAGCAGCAGTTCTCGCACTAGATCCACTAGTTGTGATAGTTACGCAATTTCCTACTGGTTTAAGTGCCATTATTGATACAAAGTCATTTCCTATTTATTTATAATTACTCCTCTTCACCCGATTCTCTTGCAGCTGCAGCATCACCACTAATCTCATCAGCTGCTACTGCTACTGCAGCATTTACTTCATCATCTGCTTCTTCAGGTGGTTCACCAAAAAGTGAATTCGCAGCATTTGGACGATGAGCATCTACCCTTCCAGCAGACTTTGCATAAAGTACATCTTTAATTTTATCGCTAATTTGAGATGCAGAGTCATCTGCTGCAATCATATCCATCAAATCATTAGTAATTTCAGGCATTGTAATAAATTTATTATTTGGACTAGTAGTATTTATACACTATCTGTGTTGCTTTTATGATAATTAAACTCTAAAATCATTCTATTTAGTGTGCCCTTCATCTCAATTACCGCTTCCGTAGGCTCAGGAAGTTCTTTTTTAGTCTTATCAAACTCCTCTACCCTATGATCAAGATAGAATGTTACTGCATTATGAAGCATACGAAGATGGCGAATATCCCAATCTACTCTTACAAATGGATTCCCATCTTCGTCATGGGGCATTAAATCTCCCCGCCTTTTGGCATACTCTTGGGTTTATCTTCTAAAACTTCTGTTTCTAAATCAGGAGCTGCAACTGGTGCACCTAAATCCATACCTTCACCACCACCATTCATCATAGGATCATCCATTAATGGAAGTCCAGTTTCAGGGTCAATAGTAGAAGGATCTGGAATAGTTCCGTCTGCAATTTCCTTCTTAATCTGAGCATCTTGTTCGATAATCTCTTCATCAGTTTGATGAAGTACTTTACGACGTACCCAGTCTTGTGAGAAATACTTTCCTATATACGGTTGGACTCCTTCTAGACTACCCAACCTCTCATTTAGAAGCTCAGCATCCTTTAATTCTGAGAAATGATTGTCATATAAGAAGTCATATTGGATATGCTCACTCATGACTTCCCAGTCTTCTGGAGTGATTATATTCTTCAAAAGTAGCTGAGTTTTCAGCATATCATTGAACATATTTGAGAATCTTCTCCTCAAACGTCCAACAAACTTAGTGAATTTAAGTTCATCCCGTAGTATTTCTGATGAACGACCTAAGTTGAATCCTCCCTCTCCATCCATTCTAGATGGTGGAACATTGAGTGAACGGTATAGTTTTTTCTTGAAATAGTCAATGTCAGTGATTTCTCCAAGGTTTTGACCTCCAGGAAGAGTAGTAATTTCAGTACCACGTCCTCCTTCCCGTCTAGGTAGCCAGAAATCTTCCAGCATCGCCATATACTTCTTGTCATCACGAATCTCTCCAGTTGATGCATCGTAAACTAACTTGTTACGATACCTCATCATTACATCACGAAGGTATTGTTCTGCCTTAACTTTAGGTAGATTACCAACATCAATATAGAAAATTCTACGTTCTGGTGCTCTTGATAGTCTATAAATTACAAGACTATCCTCAATCATACGTAATTGATTGACTGCCTTAATTGCTTTGTGAAGATAAGAAAGTACAGCACCTTTATTTCTATCTACTAATCCACTAGTAGTATAAGAAATAGCATCTTTTGCTATTTTAATTCCTTGACTAGCACCAGTAGCATTCATATTACCTGTAGGGTAAGATGCTTTTGGATTGTAAATGAAATACTCTTCAATCTCTGGCCATTCATAAGCCATCGGATTGTCATTATTAGATCCTTGAATCTGTCTAAGTTTATCTTCAGGCTTTTTCTTTTGCTTACGAATATGACGCATTTTCATTGCATCAATATAACGTAACTCTTGCAATCCCTCTTGTGGATTCTTTAAATCAATTATTTTATGATAATAAATTCTTCCATCAACATACCAATTTCTATAAATCTCATGCGCCTTTCTATCAAAATCCATCAAGTCTACAATAAACTTGAATTCACTTCTAATTTTATTTTTAATACCATCGCTGGCATTTAAATTATCTAAGTCAAGTTTAACAGGAGCATCATTTAAATCAGTAACAATTGCTTCGTTTATAATATCTTCAATAGCACTATCCACCTCTGGGTGTAATGCCATTTCACGATATCTTTTAATAAGTTCAAACTCAGTACGATATACACCTTCTAAGTCTACATAAGAACCAAAAAAACCACTACTCATATAATGGTCAACCCCGTCCTCATCGTTAGGAGGAACGGGGGATACCGCTGTAGGAGATAATGGTTCGTTGTCCTCTATTGAGAACCCGAATAACTTAGTCATAATTTATTTCCGAGTACTTAAGACTTGCTATAGTATTTAGTTAGTCTTATTATACCACACTTTATCCGTTAGGGGAATTACCCGCAACTACATTAAAGGTTTGAACTTGGAAATCAACTGTAAATTCTTCAATAGCATCTGAAGTATCATACGATAAATCAATTGCAGAAATTGCAGTTGGGAAGATATCAACGAATTCGTACTCTTTAAGTACTGCGTTGGAACCTCCGTTGTTATCCTGACTAGCTTTAGACGATCCTCTACCTAACTGGTAGACTTTAGCATTAGTCATATATGCACTAGGATCAGTAGCACCCAAGTTGTTATCCAACTTAGAAATTTGATTCATCCAATCTTCAAAAGCAGTTCTGATCTTAAAGTCTTCGTCGTTAATTACAGTTATCTGCCAGACATCGAATGTCCGATCTCCTGCAACTTTAAAAATACGACCCCTGAACGGAACATCAATTTGTGCTATATTGGAAGCAGGTAATGCTGCTGCCTTACACAAATATCTAAAGACTTCCGCATCCCAGGTAATTCCTGCTGGGAGAGTAGTTAATTCTACCTCAAACAGATTGGGCCTTGCGCCGCCACCTACTAATTTTGATTTAAATTGAGAAAGAGTTTTATTTTCTCTGGATTGTGCCATGATTTTTTACCTCCTGTTGATATTTAGATTATAAAGTTAAACTCTACCAACCACTTCTTCAAAGTCTACACCAGTTCTGGTGGCGACGAAGGTGAGAGTTACGTAGTTAATAGACTTCGCAGGCTTCAGGAAGATGTCTGCTCGGAATTCGTTATTATCAATAACGTCAGGAGTATTGTTTGTACTATCACAAACAACGAGGAATCCATAGAGTCCTCTCTTCGCTTGAACATCACGGAGATATGGGTTAACAATGTTTCTAAAGTTTGCTCTTGTTAACTCATCATTTAACTCAAAGAGTTGAGCTTCAGCAGCCTTCTGTAATGCTTGTTCGATAGTTAGGAACAACCGGCGAACGTTGATACGGTCAAAAGCGGAAGCATAACCTAGAGCAGTCTTATCTCCAAAGAGAAGTGTACCCAATCCAGGTTGTGTAATAACCGCATTAACTCTTTGCGGATAAAGTCTGTCTCGCTGTGCCTTATTAGGATTGTATGCGAGTTTAATAGCGTTGTTAATAATACCACGCTGTTGTCCAGCAGGTGAGAACCAAGGATAAGCAACAATGTTAGTGCGGGTCATTAAACCTGCGATGTCAGCATTAGTTGGAATCCAACGGAACTTATTGTTGAACCTATCATAAGTGTACTTATAACCACTATCAAAAATGGCATAAGACGAAGAAGCAAGTGAACTAAAGTACTTAACTAAGTTATCTGTTTGGTCTGTGCTATTAGAAAGACCAACCAAACTTGCTCTATGTGGTCCGATTGTAGTAACACAATCTTTTCTAGAATTCGCTAGAGAGATGCAATATCCCGCTTTTGCTTGGGAATCGTACTCTGAATCAAATCCTGGACCCATAATAATATAATCAACTTCAATCTCATCCTTATTTCCAAACTTACCATAAGATGTGATAAGGTCTCCTAGTTCACACTTCATTCCACCAGCAGCAGAATAGTCAATACCACCAGTTAAGAGATAAGACTTGTTACCAATAGCACTATAAGTAACTCCCTGTGCATTAACGCCCCAGAGACTATCACCAGCAGTTACCTTAGTAAAGTCTGTTGAGAATCCAGTTGCAACTGGGTCAGTTCCCCAATAACCATCTATAGCATTGGATGGATTACCACCAGCATAAATGTATTCGGAATAGAGTGCCATAAAGGACTCGTACCATATCTTCTGAGGAGAATTGACTGCTGAAATAGCATCAAGTGCCTTAGAAAGACTGATATGCTTCTCAAGGATTGCACCTTGAATACCTGTTACATCTCCTAAATCATCAACAACTACAACGTGTAACGCATCGTTCTTACCTTTTCTGTCAAGAACATACTTGTTGGTAGTTGGCTTAGGAGCGATTTCCTTCCAATAAACAACCGAATTAGTGAGTTCTAATGTTTGAGCATCATACCAATCTGCTACAGTAGCAGGAGTATATGCTGTGACTGTACTGAGACTACCGGAGTTATTTACAGGCCAAACTGAATCGGATGTATCAAATGCCCCGAAGGAAGTTCCTTCTTGATAATCTGTGGCACTTAAAACACCTGCAGTAGAGACCCTCTGAGTAACCTTAACGTTAATAGTAGAACCACTATCAGTCGCATCAGTAGAAACACCAGTAATGATACCCTTCAGGTATCCGTTAAAAGTTTCTGTAGTTCCAAGTCCAGGAAGAATTGTATCAGCTGGTAATTGTGCGGTAACACCGTATCCAACTATAAAACCAGCACCCCTTAGGTTGTTGGTTGTAATACCAATTGTTTGGTCTGCCTGGTCATCAATAAAACAAACCTTTAAGTTATTTGCCCAAGAACCAGGGTTCTTAGCAGCATAATTGAAGTTTGTTGCAGTGCTATGATCATTCAAATAATCATCATAGTTGTCAATTCTACCACTGCCGGTCATAGTAGTATATGCTACTCCAACACCAGCATTAGAATTCTGTAATGTTGAACCAGCAGTTCTTACAACCTTTAGGACTCCGCCATAAGACAGATAGGATGCAGCACTCATCCAATATTGGTATTGGGCATCAGTTGATAGAGGCTTACCAAATGTATTGATAAGATCCTGTTCTGTCGTGATGTCTATTGCGTCATCAACTGGACCCATTGAAAATGGACCAGCAATTGCACCAATATTATCAAGTACGTTATCAGCTCTTCCTACTGTTAAGTCAACCTCCCTGGTCAACACACCAGGAGATAATTGAGGAGTCGCCATGTTCTTTTTCTCCGAATCTCAGATTAATCTGAAATTATTTATTAAAAGGTACATTTACAAGTACTCCCACATATAATTCATTCCACCACCTTTATCTCCATACTCATCAGTAAACCATCTATCACCATCAGCATCAACAAAACTAGTTTCATCCATTCCATCATCCATAAATCCAAAAGGTGCCATATCTTGTTCAATCTGGTTCTTTTGCTCTTCATATAATCTCTTTCTTACATCCTGATCTGTTAATTCTTTAAAGTAATCCTGCGCTACTAACCATGCATAAATGACTAAACACATGGCAAGATCATCATTACAACCTTCCTCTGCCTCAAAGGAATTACTTTTCTGAATAAAAGTTGTAAGTTCGCTTAGTATCTCATAATCACTAAAGATTAATTTATCCGCTTCAATAATTGTCTTAAGGTTTAATGCCCCAACCTTTTTAACAGTCTTAGACATCTTGACTCCCAATTGAGTCTTCTTACCAGAGAATCCTTGACCAACAACTTGCCCTGCTCTTCCCCTCATAGATGCCATAAGAAGATTAACATACTCTAAATCATAATTCAGAATAGATGCTACCTGATCTCCAACATCATTTACTTCACAAAGAATAAATGCTTTATTATATTTGGTTGCTACCTCATATATTATATTAGGAAATAGCATAGGTTTAATTTCATTATTCCTATACTTAGCAACTACCTTATGGGGGAAGGTAGTTATATCAATCATCACAAATGCAGAATAATCTTTAACCACTCCACGAGCAACATCCACTGTCATTATATAATCATGACCCTCTTGAGGATCTTCATAAACATCTAACCCAGCATTACGCACCTTAGGATTTTCATAAACAAGAGTTCTTAATTTACTTGGAGCAATTAACGTATCAACAGATCCTAAGAATTCACATTCAAACTCAACTTTAAACTGTTGTTCTGATGTATTGGCAATAGTTTGTTCTCGCCACTTATCATCTCTTCCTGGTACTTGACTCCAATGAACATCAGTATGTACATATTCATTCTTCCCTCTTTCCGCATCGTGCCACATGCGGTAGAAGTGGTTCATTCCATGCGGCGTCGAGACAATAATAACTTTAGTACTCTTACCAGAAGTAATAGTAGGATAAACGGAACTAAAAAACGCATCAGCAATATGATTTGGAACGAATGCAAATTCATCCAAAAACAATATATTGAATGACATTCCTCGGACAGCTGAGGCAGATGTTGAAGCAGCCAAGATTTTGGATCCATTTTCTAACTCCAGTGAACCTCTATTCCATGATAGCACACCTTGCTGCATCCACTTAGGAACATTCTCATATGCCGTCTGTAAACGACCTAACAATTCCCTAGCAGTTGCTGCCTTGTTTGCAAGTATACCAATATTAACACTATCATTAAAAAGCAAATAATGCAAAAGATAAGATATAACAGTTGTAGATTTACCCGTCTGTCTAGGCATCTTACAAATGTTAAATCTCTCTCTATGAAAATTCTTAATTAAACCTTCCTGAAAATCATATGGTTCAAATGGCATTAAACCATGATCAAGAGTAACAATCTTTACATGCTTTTTAGCAAAATAAACAGGATTGGCTTTGCACCTCATAAACTCAAGAATTTGCTCTTGAGTAAAATCCTGAACAACGTTCGCTTTTTTTAGGTTCGGATTACCTAGATAAATTTCATCAGTTGGCATAATAACCTCTACATCATTTCGCCGTGTATATGTTTGGTTGAGTTATTTAACATAAATTTTCTATCATGATCTATTGTTTTTCTTGTCATATCTAAGATTTTTTGTAAATTCTCTGCTTTCTTCTTCAGTGCTTCGATTTGTTTATCGTCCTCCTGCTTGGACGAGTGGTTCTCCTTGGTCATAGTCGGATACTTGGTAAGACCAGAGTTTGGCACCAGGATAGACTTTCTGCAGCTGATCCTGTACCTCTCTGCGTGAGGGTACCTTAGTTGAAGGGAAGAACATTTGTATGCTGTAGCTCTTTCCTCTCCACCCAAGATAAGTGGTTAATATATTTCCTGTTTTTCGTGGGAGATTTGTTGTCTCTCCCAAGTCAACCCATTGTATTTGATTTTTGGGGGACTGTAATGGTTCTGGTGTAATGATATCAGTGAATTCATATTCAGTAGGTTTGAAATCATCTTTCCAGTTGGAAGTGTCTATATTCTCATTTACTTTATGGTGACTCTCTCCACACTCTATGCATGGATCCTGCCCACATTCTTCACATTCGCAATCCTGGTGGATTACTTTATCACCTACCTTTACATCATTTTCATTAAACCACCCACGGTTTACTTCTAATGCAAAAAGAACCGATGCATTAGAATACACAGGTTCTTTTCGTAAAGGCATTAATTCTTTTATACTCTCAATACAACCTTCCTCATCAATAAAAGCAATATCTAAAGGAATGGTAGTATGACTCATGTGAAAGGATTGTTGAGCAACCCTATCAAAAACAAAAAGCATCCCAGAATTTGTATCTAGATTTTCTCTAAACATCAAACCCGACTTAAACTCTCCAGGAGTTGTAGGGATTTCGATCCTAAGTGGTAGATCTACTTTCATGTATTTTAGACAACTTCACACTAATATTTAGGTAATTTAAGGTGTTACCGTCAATTCTATGGAGTCATCATCCATTTCCCACTCTTCTTCTACCTTCATACCCAACTCTTCCAATACAGTATGTACAGCAACTCTTGCGTATTGTTGAGGGGATAAATCATCACTAAACAACTCCTTCTTATTTACGAGTCCTTCTTTACTTATGCTGAATTTCATAATTTCTCATTATATACTGCGTTATTTATACTCTCCCCTTTACATCTCCCATAAATCTTGAAAACTGTTTCATAGTCCTATAATAGTTAAAGGATCTGAATAAACCGTCGCTATTCCTGCATTAGCATCAAACTTAACTCTATTACTCTCTAAATTTAATGTGGTCATATTACCAAGACTAGTACCATCACTAGCAATCCCCACTGCACCAGTGCTATTAACTTGGCTAAGCAATCTAGGCATTTGCAGTCTCCAATACAGAAAGAAGTACTTTCAACGTAGTATTTGCACCAGCACTAGCTTGAATAGAATCACTAGTCTCTAAGACTAATTTACCATCTAAAGGAATATAAGCATCAGCAATAGGAACACTGGCTCCCTTAATTATCTCTGTAGTAGTGGAACTCCTTATATGAGACATAGTAAGAGTTGTAGAAGACGAACCATAATTGGTTACGTGAGCATATAAAATAATCCCAGTATAACCAGTCGGTGCAGTATAAACTGTTTGATCACTAGTAGTAAGGACCTTTGTATATGTTTTAAATCTATTAAGTGCGAGTGCCATATTAACTGAGTGCTAGGATAAACGGTGTCATTTCTGAGAATAAACTTTTACTGAAGGATCTTCCACTAATTGTACCAGTTTCTTGATTGATCTGCAAATCATCACCTATTCTAAAATTACCTGCTTGGTCGGTACTAGTATAAAGAACCTTTCCACCATCTTCACTAACAACTTCATTTGCTTGATTGGTTACACCACCACGTTTTGGAGTAGCAGTGACAATTTGATTACCAGAACCCACATATTCAAATGTATGAGAACTAGCAACAATTCTACTTCCCTGAGAGAAGTATGCTGTAGAACCAACTCCTACAGTATTAAGTAAATTAGAAGCAAGTGTTAATGTAGAAATTCCAGCCGTAACTGGGGTTGAACTATTTATTGTATAATAGATTGGTTGAACCGCCGCTGTAGCAGTAGCACCGGATCCACCCCCACCACTAATAGTAACATTAGGTGCTGAAGTATATTGACTACCACTACTGATAATAGTAATTGTAGAAACAGCATTACCACTCAAGGTTGCATATGCTGTACAAGTTTCTCCAGAAGGTCCTGTAGGGTTAGCAACAGTAACTCCCGGAGTCAAAGTATATCCACTTCCTCCATCTGTCACAGTAATGGTCTCAACAGTATTGTAAAGTGTGTCAAAATATGCTAATTGTCCATCATAAGGTCTATCTACATCTATTGATACTTTACCCCCAGAAACATATGAATGAGCAACAGTAGATACACCAACATTAATAGAGAAGGTTGTTGTGGATGGAATTGATTCAACTTCAAAAACATATGGCATCCTATATGGATATGTTTTAGTACCATAAGTACAAGTCATTCCTACACCCGAAACAGTAACACCCATCCCAACTAAGAAACCATGAGCAGCACTAGTAGTTACAGTAGCAATACCAGTTGTATAGTTATAAGCAAATCCAGAAATATCCTTTTCGGGAGTAGATACATTCACTTGTATATCTGCTTGAGATATTGAAGCAGATGATGTGACTATACCAGTATATTGTAAATCACTTGTTCCACGCGCAACTAATCCATAAGTACCAAAACTACAATTACTATTTGCTATATCTGCTTGACCACCCTTATCACAAGTAACTGCTTCATTACAGCAAATAGTGAAGAGAGAAACTAACTGAGCAAATCCACCGTTAGTAACAGCAACCCCAACACCACCTTGATTATACTGAGTGAAAGCATCAACATTCATTGCTTTCAATAATTGAGCTTGGTCACCATCAATATAAACTCCAGTTCCTGTAGTAGTATCACTTGTACAATTTTGAATATATGGACCTTTCCATTTGCCACCACCTACGTTTTCTGCTATTTCATCTCCTGTTGGGAAAGAAACAGCAGCAGCAGGAGCTTCATGACCTTTAAAAGTCATACTTGCTAACTTAGTTCCCTTTCTAACATGGAAAATATCACTAGTAGTTGTAAGACCACTTACTTCAACTGTTCTTTGGTCATCACCAACAATTGATACAAAAGCAGGAACTTCAATAGGATTAGATTCAGCATACTTACCCGAAAGAACTTTAATAGTAGTTCCTGATTGAGCAACACCAACTGCTCCAGCAATTGTTAATTTTGCATTATCAATTGATGTTCCATTCTTAGAATCATTACCATCCTTTGCCACATAAAGTACGTTTGGTGCGGAGTTAATACCAGTTGCCCCAGCATCAATAGTTACATTATCACCAATAGTAACTGCTGAGTTAGTAATAGTTACATCTTCATCACCAATAGTAATTTTGTTATTAATACCATCTATTTCAATAGAAGAAGTACCAACTGTTAAAATACCAGTTACTCTAGCATCTCCTTCTACTACTAAGGCAGTTGTAGCAGTTCCTGTTTGTACCCGTAGTCCACTTCTAAAAGTACCAAAACCAAGAGAATCTACATTCTTTATATTCTCCTTGAATATAGTTCCAGCAACTGAGATATCTCCATCAAATTTGGCAACAATAGTGGTTGTACCAGAACCTGTAGGTCCAACATATAAGGGAAACTCTGCTACTGCTGAACCAGTATTAATACCAACATACTTACTAGTGCTAACTCCAACAGAATTGGATGCCCAAGTACCAGCACCACCAACACTACCCACATCCCACATTGATGTGGTAGCATTCCATACTAAAGTATCATTATTTACTAATCCAGAGATATCAACATCAGCAAGATCTTTAAGGAATCCTGCACCACCACCACCGATGGTATATAACTGTTGCTCAACTCTATTAACAAATAATCTATAATTAGATGCTAAATCTTTTAAAGTTGCAAACTTTTGATCAGTTGCTGTAAGAGGATCTTTGCCCTGTTTTATTTTAGGATCTGGTCCTATAGGTCTTCCAGGATTAGTGCCACTTGCATACTTTGATTCATTTAATTCTTTTTGAGTTGTTTTTAACTCCTCAACAATCCTATAGAGTTCGGTAATATTAAGACCTTGCTCTTCTCTCTTTTTCTCTAAGTGAAATAAAGTCTTCTTTAAGTCAGTTATAGGATCATCATAATTCTTTGGTTGGGGAAGATTACTAATTTCTTCTTTTAACCCTTTAAAATACTTAGTGAGAGTTTCATTAGATTCTGAATTTTTTACATTAAACTCATCTATTTGTGTTTCAAGTTTCTGCTTTGTTTCGTTTAGTTTACTTAATACACTCTTCTTTAATTTTCTATCATCATCTTTAAATGATCTTTGATATTCCCATACCTTTACAGCAGACTCTCTTAATTCATCCCATATCTTTTCTTTGGTTTCTTTAAGATCTTCTGTTACTTTCTTAACTTCTCCTCTTCGTTCAAAATCTTTAACATCAAGACTTTCTGTAAGCGTATTAATATCAAAATCAAACTTAGTTTTAAGACCTGCTATATGATCATTAACTTTAATAAAGTCATCATCAATTACACTAAAGGTCTTACCAATCCAAGTAAAATCAGGAACTTCATTTACTTCATTAACCCATTTAGGAAATGTAGGTATTGCCGCTTTAACCTGATCAACTGCTTCACATATTGCTTCTATCTCCCTATCATAATACTTAACTTCAGGTAGATTAGTTAACTCTGTCTGAAGATTATCAATTCTATCTTCAATAGCAGTTACTTGGTCATCATAATACTTTACTTCAGGAAGATCTTTAATCTCTTCCCTTACTAAATCAATTTGTTCGCATATTGCTTCTACTTCATTATCATATTCTTTTGGTTCTGGAGGTTCAGGAAGACTATTTAATTCTGCTGCTAGATATGCAACCTGCTCAGATAACTTTTCTAATGGCTCATCATAATACTTAATTTCAGGAATATCAGGAATATCCCTTCTTACGTCATTAATTAGACGTATTACTTCTGTAAGATCCTCTGCATCTTCTATTACAGGTTCTTCTATTGTCTCTTCTACTATTTCTTCTTCCTTCTCAATGAACTCGTCAACGGAGGGTAAATTCTCTTCTTTTATAACCTCCTCAACTGATGGTAACTCCTCGTAGAAGTCATCAATTGACGGTAACTGTTCCGACATGGTATGAGTAAATTAAATACTTCGGGATTTTTCTCCCAAAGTTATTTATGCCCAAGCAGAGTCTAGATCACCAAACAATACATAATTGACCGCAGAACCTATCCCGGTTCCATTTGTAACAATATTTGGTCCTGTAACTGTAACTGCTGTTCCAGCATATATTGATTCTCCAGCGGTCAAAGCAAGTCCAATCTTAACCTTATTAGTAGCAGTAAAAACTTGTGTGACGGGAGCATCAGTAATAGCAGCACCAACTGTTATAGAATCCCCAATCCCAATTCCTGTAATAGAGTTTAAAGTAAATTCAGTTGTTCCAATTCCCGCAGTAGATCCAGCAGAAATAGCAGTATTTAAAGTAAATGTCTGATCTATTGTAGTTGGAGAATTAATCTCAACAACAACCTTCTCCCTATCCATCATCAATATAGGATAGGATGGTAAATCCCAGAGATAAGTTTCTCCAGATTCTAAACTTTTCTTTAATAACTTATAAGCAGTTTTTCCAATTCCCTCCACTTCTTCCCAATGGGGATAAATGTATAAAGATGAAGTACAAGTTCCTAACCCCGTATTATGCATTAATACAGATCTAAGATAGGTTGTAGAACTAACTCCTCCTCCACCAGCAAGCTCAGTGATACCAACCGTATAGATACCAACAGTATTGATACCTGTAAGAGATACAATAGGTGTTAATTTATTTTGTGTTGGCATCTTCTTTCTTAATTAATTTTGCTAGATCAGCAGTAGAACCAACGAAAAGTGCATTAGTAACATTTGAAGGACCCTTAGCAACTTTCTCCTCCTCAACATCCTTCAGTTTCTTCTGAAGATCCATTAACTTATCAGTTGCATCAGATACACTCTTAATTAATTGACCAGCAACTTCATATGCTCTGGGCATTTCACTTTCCTGAGCAAGTTCAAGAATGCCGTTAATTGCTTCTTGTCCTTTTTCAATGATAGAGT
>Ga0209756_1001346_pt1 | contig 22777 bp, 26 predicted proteins | sample ETNvirenome_6_85_FD_184071 | JGI IMG/M metagenome (GOLD analysis project Ga0209756, IMG submission 184071) | Marine viral communities from the Pacific Ocean - ETNP_6_85 (SPAdes) (version 3) | ecosystem: Environmental > Aquatic > Marine > Oceanic | place: Pacific Ocean | collected 2013-06-19 | reverse complement strand
ATTGGTTTTGCTTTGCTATAATCTTTTGTTTCTCGGATATACCCGCCGTAAGACTCCATTTTTATGGTTTCTTCAACGTCGGTACAGATTGTCTCGTCAATGTCTACAAAGATAATCATTTGTAACTTATCACCTTGTTTGCAAAATCCCATTGCCATTCGTAGTCAATATCAAATGTTTCTTTTTCTTTCATGCGGAAAAGCGCAATTTCGTTCTTGCTGAAGTCACCCATCCATACGCCTTCGCCAATAGAAGCCATACGACCGCCGTACAGGGCGTGGGCGGCCTCTAACGTCGGTTCGACGGTCTTGGTGTTCATTACTGCTTCAGTTAACGGTGTAAGGCATTCCTCGCGGCGGTTCCAAAAATAGTTCTTCTTTTCGATTACACCAAAAGCCCCATCTTCATCTACGTGTTGATAAAAATCAATAAAGTCCTCAATGGTCTGTAATGTCAAGAACGGACAGCACGCATTGACCAAAACGGCATATTTATATGGCAGCTTGTCCCACCATTCATACATTTCTGTCATTGGTGTGCCTTCTGAGTTGGCAGACTTGTACGACCTGTCAAAGACTGCAAAATGACCGGCGTTCGGTACCTTTGTAGCTAATGTTCTAATAACATGATTTTTTAGTTCTTCTTCATAGAGCGAAAAATATACCGGTATATCAACGTCAGTTAGTGTATCAACAATTCTAGTCATCAATGTCTCACCATTATCAAATCTGCGAATCATTTTGTTTGGTACTCGTTGGCTTCCTAGTCTAGCTTGGACAACGACACAAATGTCTTCTTTATTTTTCATGCCGTGAACCTCATTAAATCACCGTCCTTGACTAGTCGTGTGAATTTATGAATTTCTTTTAAATTTGTAATCGCGGGTGTTATAAACTTTACCGGTCGATTACCAAACTTTTTAGATTTATATATATTATCTAGTTTGGCAAGATATTCATTTTGGTTTATATCAACAAGCGGATTGAGTGTGCGTTCCCCAGTCACATATTCGCCATAACTTTTTGGTGAAATTTCAACGTCTTCGGCGTCAACAGGCTCTTTTTGAAAAAGAATTGCAATATGTTTATGGCCTAATGGGTAGGTCTTCGTACTAAAGACGTTTTTACTGGTTAATCCGGCATTTAGACCTACACGATTGAGTGTATCGACAGTAAAGTTATTCATATGCTCAAGATACCATGAATCTTTATAATCTACAAAATCAAATAAATTAGGTACTTCAACATATAATAGACCGCCCGGAACCAATCTTGTTGTAATAGACGTTAAAAAAGACTGTGGGTCGTGAATATGTTCTAAAGAGTGTAAGGATGTGACCACATCATAAAGCGCCTCGGGGTGATAATTTTCAATTGTGCAGGTATGTATATCTAATCCATGCACGGTGCGTGCGAAATTCGCGCGTACGGGATCTGGTTCTACACCAGCGACTGTCCATTGGTTGTCGATAAAAGCCTTAAGGCCTGTGCCCGGGCCACAGCCAACATCTAATAAACGGCGCTGTTTATCACAATAGTCAACAGCGTCAGACAAAACACTAGCTAAATTCGCATACCGATTATATCGTCTATCTTCTATTTGTTGATTTTCCGTAATTTTGTGTACGCTATCTTGTGTATCGTCAAGACGGAGGGACCATGCATGCAAAAACCATTTTTGTTTTGGTCTAATTGAACGAAACACAAATCCGCACTTAGTGCAGCACGACGTGGCGAAAAATACTAAACCATTATTATTTTGTACCGAGCTTATCAAAGACAAATCTGTATTATCACAGAGCATACAACTTTTTAATATTTCAATATCTGTTTTTTCAATATTATAGTTCATTTTTTAATCCTGCTGCCTGCGAAATAAAGCGATATTGGCTTGTATCACAATCAGCCGCCAAATCGATATACTTAGTATTATAGCCCATTTTGGGTAAAGTGTTCAACAAATAATCCCATAGGACAACGAACTGCTGTTCTTGTACTGTCGGGCCTAATTGTTGCAACCATTTGGGTAGACTTTTATCTTTTTCAAAAGAATGTGTAATATTACTAGTAACGTCATACCCGTCCATACCAATAAAATAAACTGTTCTATATTTTAATAGGCTAGCCAATACAAGCATTCTTGCTCCAATACCAAGTTTAGAACGATATCGTGTCATAAAATATGATGTTGCATCAAATGCATTTGTTATTTCTTGATGGCGTTGTTGGCCACGATCAGAAATTTCCTGTAGAACGGTGATTTTATGTTTATTAACTTCTTCAATAATATCTTCGGTAATAAATACATCATCTAAAAACGATATAGCCAACACATAAGAAGCAATTTGTTCCCATAAATCACTATTATTCATTACATTATTCATTGTCCAAACAACCGGTGTGGTTTCGAAACCTAGAAGATCTACATGTATTAATTCAGATATATCAAGTGTGTTGCTAGATGGACCTCCACCCACAATTAGTAATTCTTTACCTCGACCAAAAGCTGGATTTAAACATGCGTGTTTTGGTATGCCCATTTTAAATTCTGAAGTTGAATATTCAGCATGATTGCGAAATGAATTCCGTAAATCCCAATAATGCTTGGCCGTGAACCAGTGGCCGGCGGTCTGGGCGCCCCATGCGTTTAATAAAAATTGCTCTTGCGATGAAATAAAATGATGATTGTGTTTACAAAGATGATGTTCTGCAATAGTCTGTCCGTTACAGTATAACACCTTATTATTTTGTAACCATATAGAGGTTGTAAATGGAAACAATTGTAGCAATTTTGAAGCTCTTTGTTTTATATCATCGCGAGCCCACACACCCCACACACCGTTATCATATATTTTGACATTATTACCCCACTTCGTATTTAGACTCATAAATTCCTTCTAATAAATAATACATTTCATATTAACCTCGCAGTTTCTTCCGGGGGCCCGATTCGCTAGCTGTTACGCCAATCTCTGGTACGCCAAAACTAACCTCTAATTCGCGAACACCTTTTACTAATTTAATAAGGCCTTGTGGTTCAACAGACGCTAAATGATCGGAACCCCACATTGTGCGGTCAAGAGTAATATGACGTTCAAGAATGGTTGCTCCCAAATAAACAGTGGCCACGGTCGTGCCAAGTCTAAATTCGTGACCACTATAACCAATTTCTGCGTTGGGATATCGATCTGCCAATTCCAAAATACAACTTAAATTAAGTTCTTCCAGTGGGGCTGGGTAAGAAGAATTACAATGAAGCAGAGCATAACCGCCGCCAGCATATGCGTCTAAAATAGAAACCGCATCATCCACTTCTTCCTCTGTGCTCATTCCTGTCGAAAGGATTACTTTTTTGCCGGTTTGGGCAGAGGCTTTCAGAAGTTTGTGGTTTGTTAGCATTGCGCTGGGGATTTTAACCCACGGAATATCATAATCCATAAGAAATTCTAGACTGTCTAAATCCCATGGGCTGGCAGACCATTCAATGTTTCTATCTGTGCAATAGCGATCGATTTCATCATATTCTTCTTGGTCAAATTCCATTCGGTATTTATATTCCAAGTATGTCATCGTGCCCCATGGGGTGTCTCTCATGACATTTTTTTGATGTTCTGGCACGCAGACATCTGGATTTCGTTTCTGAAATTTAACAGCATCGCAGCCACTCATGACGGCGACGTCGATTAGTCGTTTACATGTTTCCATGCTGCCATTATGGTTAATTCCAATTTCTGCTATGATATATGTTTTATTCATTTACTTCCTCTTGCTTATTTAAAGCAGATACAGACATATGCTCATATGTGTTGTCTTTCGCGTAGCTAGTATTTAAATGCTTCATATCTCGTAATAAAATCGTATATGCACCCTTATAGCCGCCGCTCCAACAATCATTTTCTCGTACAACAACATATTCGCAATTATGATCCACCCCACATACAAACTGTGGCTTAAGTGGCTTAAAATCTTTATCAAGTAAACAAATCACGCCTATCGGCTGCTCATAGTCGCGGCTGTGCGGGTTCCAGTCTTGTGCGTGAACACTATCGAATGCATCACAAATCACTTGCCAAGCATCATCTGCTACAACTATACCATACTTGGCAAGGTTTGCAACACCAATACATCCGGGTGTCAATTGATAACAACCTAAACACATTATTCTATATCTCCTATTTTTCGCAAACGCTCTAAATGCATTTCGTGAAAGTCCTTTCTCATTTCATCGTTATTAAAATATGCCTCAATCTTATCGATTGTACCGTCGTTAATCCACTGTTGCAGTTCATCTTTAATCTCTCGTTTATCACGGAAAAATTGAATTTTTCCTTCATGAATTACCTTTTCATCATCTGGCTCTGTTGTATCTAATATATCTTGTACTTTCATTTAATCCTCTCTATACTTTCGTCTAACGCGCTTTGGTTCGACCACAATCTAAGTGCCACGCCTCTAGATTGTAACCACTCATTCATGGTTTTACTGGCCTTGATATTAGCTTCAACTTCCCAATCTAGAATATCTCCGCGATTAACCAAACCCTCGGTTGAGCCGAAGAAGTGCTTATAATCTTCGATATTCTGGTCACTAACGTGTTTCTTGGAGAGATCCCAGCCGATTACTACAATTTCTTTGCAACCCAAATGTACGGCTAAAGGTATTACAGTTTCCAACATAATGCCGGGTCCGCAAGGACGCTGCAAGGAATTGTCAAAAGCAAACTTTTCGAATTCTTCTGTCAAACACAGAAACTCGTTATTAACTTCGGTTCTAATTGGAATCTTAAAGAATAAGTCTGTCTCTTGCCCCAAATGCCAACGTGTGCCCTGCATATAATTCGAACTAGCAACGACAATTGGTTTTGGATAATAGTCATATTCGTAATGGCCCGTATGTTTAATCTCTGGTAAATTAGCACAATTAAACATGTGAAAATCAACTAAATCGGGCGCTTCATGTATTGATTGTTTAACCGCGATTACCACACCAGATTCTAGCTTTTCGCGAAGTTTCTTGTTTGACACATCTTTAAGAGACGGGCCGCAAGACATAATATAACACGTTTCGTCTTTGAAGCTGTCTTTAAGCAAATCCATGGAATGTGTATTATTAAGACCAGCTTCCTTAATCTGTTGTTTTAGTTCTTTTCTTTTTTGTATAATCTCGCGCGGTTTCTTACTAGCTACACGTTTTAAATCTTCACCATTATCATGAATTCTGGTAGTAATCCCGTTTTCAATTGCTAAAAGCGATAAAGCTCCATAAAGCTTTTGGCCGACACTATATCGATCTAATCCGGCAGATTGCATTCGTTTTTTAGCATGGACGCCCATCATTGGTAGCGCTTGGCGTCTTTTATATGCTCCCGCCAAACAATGACGTACGGATGATAAACTAGGTTCGAACCAATTCATGTCACAAGTATATTCTGATTTAGCAACATATGGCTCCAAATTTCCATTAATTAAGAAAGATGTAGTAGTGTCAACAAAATCCATATGACCACCATAATTGGAAACAATGACTGGTTTGCCGCGCATGCATGCTTCAGCAATTGTAAGACCAAAACCCTCGCCTCGCGTAGGTAAAGCAAACACATCAGCTTGATCATGGAGCCACAGAACATGCTTATATGGGATAATATCGGGTACTAAAAGAATATTTGCTTTAGAGGGTTTTCCATCTTCCATATATACAATATTTCGTAATTCTTGAATTTGTTGAGCAAGACGCTGATTTTCTTGTTTAGTTTGTTCCGGAGTACCCATCATGTTACCGTTTGTTTTCAATAACAACACAGCATCGTCATTTCGACCAAACTCCATAGCAAATGCTTGGATAAGCTTATCAAAACCTTTTCTAGAATTCCATTGTGACATAGAAAATACTACAAACTTTTCTTCTAAATTTATGGGTAATTTAATTGGTTCTGGTTCAATATTTGAATATTCAACGACATGTGGAACAACAAAACAACGCTCTTCAAATTTAGAAAAAGAAGAATTCTTATTATAAGTCGAAGGACAAATCAAGGCTTTAGTATTATAACGCTTCCACGTATCCGTCCACCATGAAGGTATAGAATCAGCTTCCCATGTAGTTAAATTTACATTAATTGTGGATGTATCCATAAAATGTTTATAAAGACGCCACTTAGGTTGGTTCTGTAATTGCGGGTTTTCACACCATGACGCCATTGGTGCGGGTTGGTGCCATAAAAAAATATAATCATCTTTAGTAAAGTTCTTAATTTCATCGTCCGACAAAAACTCATATTTATTAATAAGTTCTTTGTCTTCTTGATTGAGGACACTCTTATTCTCAATTGATATATCGTGAAGTTTTAAATCAAAACTAAGATTATGTTTTTTAAGATATTCATCTATTGCACAAACATAGCCCCGGGCGGCGTTGGCATAACCACTAGTATCTCTAAATTGTGCGCAATAAACTAATTTCATTTATAATATCATTCCATATGACATGTCTGTAACTTCTTCTGCCGTAAATACTGTACTAAATTCTTCTTCAAATTCTATCATTTTTTTAGTTTCTGAAAATTCTTCGCGTAGATAAGCTTGCAGAGTTTTTGCTTGAGAAGCAAACCTACTATAATCTTTATATACTTCTCTTAATCTAGATTTAAACGAAGACTCACGCGGATAACACCACATAGAATCTGCTTGAATCACGTTTTCCCAAGCAGCATTCGCTTGAACATATTGTAATTCATAACCAACTTTTGCAAACATTGCACGCTGGCGTGTTTTTCCTTTTTTGGTTACAGGCATATAAAGAAAATCACATTGGCCGCTCCAATGTGGTGCTACGACGGGGACACCAGTATATGCAGCTTCAAATAAAGGCAAACCAAAACCTTCTCCGTGTGTAGTACTTACCACTGCTTTGATTTTCTCATGATTATAAAGCCATTGTATCTCAGAATCAGATAAATCTCCATGAAGCAGATATACAGAACATTTCTTTTCCGGAAACTTTTTCATAAGGTCGGTAAATATAACCTCCATTCTAGCGCGGTCTAACGAGCTGTTGTTTTTTTGACTAGTCTTTACGATTAATCCAACGTTTTCATCATAAAACTCTTTAACAAACCATTTAATCATAACTGTCATATTTTTTCGTGGGGACCATTGAGCAATTGATAAGAAATTAAAGTCAGTTGTTAACTCAAAACCTTCTAGTGGTTTCCCTGCTAAATCTTTAACAGGAAAATGTGTTGTTTCTACAGGAATTGCCAGATTTAAATGTGCGGGTGTACCATCGGGAAGTTTACCATTATAGTTAGTATTTTCAAACACCCCTTTTGAGTGGTCCGACACAACTAAAATTTTATCCATCATATTAGATTTTTGTAACCAGATTGGCGCAACTTTAGTAGTTTCAATTCCGGCTGTATAACCAATATTAATTGGCGCTAGTTTATCAAATTCATTTGGAATAGTAACCTGTAAACTTGCGTCAAACTGGCCACCACTTTGTCTGAATTCAAACGTCTTTTTGGCTAGCATATCCAACCAGCGGCGTTCTTCTGTATCACCGTGAATCCACCCGGTAGCTCCCCATTTAATAGGTTCAAAATACAAATCATATTTTTCTGATTGATTTGCTAGCGCGCGGAGGGCAAATCTTGTTTGTTCTCCATAGCCTGAACGTGTTAAACCGGGGCCTTTTACTAATATTTTATACATCTTTAAAACTCCTTAAGTGCCCAATTCTTGTAACCGGTGCGAGTGTTCCAAGAGCCGGTTTTCTCAAGATAATCATCTACAATTTCAATCCACTTAGATTTATAATTTTCATAATTATAGTTTGTATGTACATGCTTTTGACCCGCCATGCCTAAAGCTTGACGATCTTCATTAGGCATATTCATAACATTTTCTAAAGCATCAATAAAATCAGTTTCGTTAATACGATCCTCATAAACATATGGCGTTGGCAAAGAACCAATAATCATTTTAGAAACCGGCTCTAAACCAATTCCAAACCAATTTTTACCATCTGTCACTTGCTCTTGTAATCCACCAGTCATTGTAACGATAATTGGAGTACCGGCAGACATAGATTCCAAAGTACCTAAACCAAAACCTTCAGCATCTGATATATTAACTGTTACGTCAGCTACGTTATAAAACATATTTAATACAACCTCGTTTACATGTTGAGTTGAAAAAATAATCTGATCTGGTTTTAATCCAGCTTGTTCAACAAGAGCATGTAAATTTGTGCCTTGAGAATCGATAGGATTAGTGTGCATTAGTAATTGTGCCTTATCGTGGCCAACTCTGTCTAAGAATTTCTTAAACCAATGAATTAATGTCCCGGGATGTTTACGCCGACCATTTCTGTTATTCCAAAAAATAAGAAACTTTTCTGAATCTATAAATTTATTATCTGCAAAAAATGCGTCTTTTGCTTCGTTATCCAAAGGCTTAAAAACATCCGGATCAACGGCGTGTGGATGATATTCTCTGGCTACATCTGGCGCGATTTCGCGTACTACATCATCTGTTAATTTGGAAATAGTAACAATCTTATCAGTAGCTGTATAAAATTGTTTGTTATATAGCGGAGCAGGATGGTTGTCCCAAACATGATAATACATCATAGGAACATTAGGTCTTATTTCGTTTTCGACTTCCCATAACCAATAAAAATATCGAGGATCGGTCATAAACCAAAGCAGATCTGGTTTTTCATTATGTAAAATAAACCGGATCTGTTCTTGAGTACCAAAATCCTTCGTGGGAATAATACGCCAGCGGCCTTCATACTCTTCTACAACTTGCATGTTGTATTTTTCATGTTTAATTGCTGCGCCTAAGCTAATAACTTCATAGCGCCCGGTATCGAGCAGTGCTGTGATAAAATTACGAGTTTGAATACCTACACCCGATGGGCTCAGAGGATGATCTGAAAGGGTTAGGATTTTCTTTAACGGTTTCTCCATGGACGATCGCATTCCTTATTTTCGAATTGACACCACTTACAAGCTATGAGGTTTTTTATAAAAAAGCCTCGATTGTCAATGTTGTGCATTGTTTGAGTTAGTAGATTAACTGCATTTGTGGTCTTAATGTTGCCACTAGTGATTCTTACTAACTCTATTATATCCTTTTTGGCAGTTCTTTTAAGCAAACAAAAATAAGTTTCAATTTTTTTTGGGTCTAATTTATGTTTTTCTGCCAAAAACTTCTTGTAAAGCGTAATTTGGTAGGAATTTAATGTATTCGTACGCTTCTCCCGGGTCCATCCCCAACTGCATGTTTTCCAATCAATTACATGAATTTTACCATCTTCTGTTTTAATTACTGCATCGATAAAACCACGAAAAGGTCGATTATTATCCGGCACTTCTGCCACGGGTTCCATTAATTCTTCTTCAATATGTAATACCTCATAAGAACCAAACGTTTTCTTAAGAAATGGAATAACTTCCGGAATTAAACGAACGCCTTGTTGATAAAACCATTCAATACCTTCTTCATAAGTCATTGCGGGTTTGTATTTAGGATCTGCAAACCAATCTGTCAACTCTCCGTTCAAATATTTATCAGGCAGTTCGGCTAATTCTTTATTAAAAAGTTTGCGAAAATTTTCAATCACACCTTCAGATGGTATATCTGCTAACAAAAATTCGCAAGCACTATGCAAAGCACTTCCAAATGCAGTATGAATTGATCCATCACCTCGGAGGCCTTGAATATATTGTATTTTATATCTAGCGGGGCATTCATTATATGTTTTTAATTGTGAAAATGATATATATTTGTCTTTGCTACTCATAATTTTCCTATAACTATACAGTTATAGTATAGCATTAATCAGAAGGAGTGTCAAGTACTTCTTTTTTCTTCGGGCCCAGTTCGGGGATCATTACTTTTTTAGCCGGCTTTTTGAACTTTTTCGATTTAAAATCTGCTACTGCAGCTTCGCATTCTTCTGTCACATCAACAACTTTATCTGCTTTACGTGATACTTTGGGTTTTTTAACTGGTGGTTTGACACGTTTTGCCAGTTTTGGTTTAACTTTAGATTTGGGAAAATCATATTTAAACACCCACTCTACATCTAGTCCATCATTTCGATCGTTTCGAAGTTCTGTTGTTGGACTAATAAGATTTTTTCGTTCAAGCGCTAAGCCATCTTGACTTTTTACATAATCAATTACCCCTTTAGTATCAATAAACAATAGTGGGCGTGATTTATTACGGCGCTTTGGTACAACACCTCTTACTCTAACTAATCCATTCTTTTTATCTAATTCAACACTAATCATTATAGTTTTCTCCCTTAAGTGTGTGTAAATTTGCTATTTTTTGCGCCGCTTTGGCATGAAATTGTTGTGCTTTTTTTGGCGATTCGTTAAACCATACTTCGAAAGCTGTAGCAAAATATTCATGAATATCAGTTAATGCATATGGATAAGATAAAATACCGTCAGCTATAGCGTCTATTCGTTCGTATGTTAATTCGTTCATTAAATGATTATCAAATTTTTCATTATATTCAGTATTAGCCCAAAAATCAAAATGCATAGTATTAATATCAAAATCATTTAATAACTGATATACTTGTTTTCTTTTTCTAAGAAACTCTTCTTCTATATTGCCATCTGAATATATTTCATTTCTATATCTTTCCTCGGTGGCGTGAGCTAGTTCATGCAAAATATTGTTTGCCAAATCAAATACATGTTCTAATTCAGACGTAACATAAATAGAACCATCAACATACGTTGCTTCCACTTGTTTATCATCAAAAAATTGAGCTTTTCCAATATAAATACCATCAATTAAATCAAACAACCATGATGGTAAAACCTTCAGACCGGCAATTGAAGCTTCAAGATCAATATGGTTTGGAAGTGGGTTTAATAAAGTAATATACGTGTTATGAATTTTATGTATTCTACGTTGTTTTTTTGCAGAATCTGCAGATTCTATAATATAGTCTCTATTCATTTCTCATATCATCTAAAACTTGTTGGGCACGCGGGTCTTCATTATACATTTCATCAGCATTTACACCTTCCTCAAAACCCTTAAGGTAATTTTCTTCTGCAATTGCCAACACTATTTCCGGGAAGTCTTCAGCTAACGTTTGTACAATCATATCAACAGTAACCTCTCCATTTTTCGGATTATGTCTTTCCCCTGCTGTTTGTATTATGGTATTTCTTAGTGTAAGGTGGCCGTTTTGTTCTTGTATAGATTCTACCATAACTTGCTCCAAATTTTCTTTTTGTAACTCATCTAAAATTTCTTGATTCATAATTTCCTCTATAATATTTTAGAAGCTAATGTTGCCAAATCTGAACGTTCGCCTCTTGTTAGTGTAACGTGTGCTGACAAATCATAATGTTTAAACTTTTCAACAGCAACCGTCAGTCCGTTAGTATATTCATCTAAATATACATTATCGATTTGTTCAATATCACCAGTTAATACTAGCTTAGTATTCTCACCAACTCTAGTAATAATAGTTTTTAATTCATGACTGGTTAGATTTTGTGCTTCATCTACCACAATAAAAGCATCAGATATTGAACGTCCACGAATATATGTCAAAGCCTCAATTTCGATGATACCCTGATCAAAATGGTTTTTCATTTCATATCGATCACCAAGTAAATTTTGAAGGTTATCATAAATTGGAGCAATCCATGGCATCATTTTTTCCTCTAACGTGCCCGGTAAAAATCCGATATCTTTACCAAGTGGTTGGATTGGTCTGGAAACAACCATTCGTTTATATTCTTCAGAATGTAATACTTGGTCTAGGCCCGCAGCGATTGCTAACAAAGTTTTTCCACAACCTGCCGGCCCAACTAACGACACTAATTTTATATCTGGATTTGTAAGCGCATCGAGGGCAAAGGTTTGTTCTTTATTTCTTGATCGAATTTTAAAAATAGGTTTCTTTTTGGCATTAGTAACTCTAGCTAAAGGCTTTTTCTCATCAATATAACGGCCAATACCAGATTTAGATTTACCTTGCAACAAAAAATATTGATTTATATATACCGGATCTTCAATATCTAAATCTTCTAAACACAAATCATCATCATAAAATTCTTCCACCATTTCATCAGATATGTTTAATTCTGTCATGCCGGTATATAATTGACTTGTATCAGAAACTAATTTTTCGGTTTCGAAGTCTTCTGTTAATAAACCCAAGCCATCAGCTTTTACTCGCATGTTAACATCGCGAGATACTAGTATAACCCTATAATTATCAGCCGTACCTTCATTAAATTTTAATTGTCTAACATTAAGTGCGGTGGCAATTATTTGATTGTCAGCATCGTCTGGATCTAATCCATTTGGAATATCTTGACTGGCAATTGCCGGATGTACTTTTAAACTCCCGCTTTGTCCACCGCGCTCTTTAAAGCCTACGCCAGTAAATAAACTACCTAATTCTCGTAACTCATCAAACATTCGAATAGTCGAACGAGCACAAAAACCAACCGTATCTTGTCTTTTTTTATGTTTATCTAATTCTTCCAATACTTTAAATGGAACAACAATTTCATGCGCGCTGTAATGCGAAACCGCACTAATATCAGTTAGATATACGCTTGTGTCAAGAATATAGATTTTTTGGCTCATAATTATCCTTTATATAAATAGTTTATTATCAATTAGAACAAATGTTTTTTTTCATTTCCAACACATAGTTATAATATACATGAGAAAAGCATTAACTATCTTATTTCTAATCTTCTTATTTTTTGGCGTATCTAATTGCGCGACGACCCAACACACTATCTTCTCTAAAAAGTATAACACAGACCCCAGAGAATCTTTTGTATATATTTCCACAAAACGTACGGCCACAATATGTAATGGCGAAGAATGTAATAGTCGTACGATGAATGGTTCTGCCAGTGGTGTCATTATCAAACGTTCACACAACGCGAGTTACATTCTTACTGCAGCTCATGTTTGTGATAGCCCGAGTGGGCGAGCTTTTATTGCTGCGACCGGTGGTACGTTAGTGTCTGAACATAAAGCCGTGACATTGTTTGGTAAATCATATAAACTTGAGATTTTAAATTTTAATCATATAACCGATATTTGTTTGATGCGTGCTGAAGGTTTAACTAGTATGCCACCAATTCCTAGAGCAAAAACTAAACCAAAAGCTGGTGATAAAGTAATAAACATTGCCGCACCTTTAGGAGTATTTGAAACCAATGTAGTACCAATTATGACGGGTGTATATATAGGTGACCGTGTTGATGGCGGCGCACTATTTGCACTACCGGCTGCTGGTGGTTCTTCTGGATCAATGATTTTAAACGCAGATGGTGAATTAATAAGCATTTTATTCGCCGTACACATTGGTATGAATCAACTCACAATTGGTACAAGCTTCGAAGAAATGACCACGTTTATTCACCATTCGATGCGGACACACGAACATTCAAAGATGATTCGTTTAATAGCGCACGTTATTCAGAAAGGTATATATTACGATCCGCGACACTTCGCACTTCACTAGGTTTAATAAATTCAACAATTTTATTAGGATTTCTCAGCGACTGCAGCACTAAATAATGATCTTCAGATGCACCTAATGGGGTCGTATAATAATAAAAATCTTTAATAATATATTTTTCTCGATTATAAGTTACCGTATCGCCTTCGTTAATTCTAACGTTGAACATATCCTGCGTAAATCTTTTAGTCTTGTTTTCCATTTTTATACTCACTTATAAATTTATATACATCTGCTAATACAACTTCTGTTTGCGTTGCAAAGTATGCATACATTTCAGGTGTATAATCAGTACCTAGTTCTCTTTTAAGAATATCATCAATATTCTTATGTTCTAAATGACTGATATGAATATGTTCTAATAATCTGCCATTCCGTGTTACAGCCTGATCGATACCGGTTAGTGGTACATTTGTAGTACAAATAATCTTAATTTTTAATAATGTACCAAGAATGCCATCGCTCAAATTTAAAGCAGAGGAAATATCTTCTAAATTTGAATCCGTACGCGTTTTAAGAATTTTATCTGCATCTTCAATAACAAGAAGAATTGGTTTCTTTGTATCTTGATACAAATTATGTAATACGTGAATAAACTCAGGATTACCAAGTTTAGCTACCATACTTGACGGAACTAATACATGACAGTATTTATCGCCCAATTCCGTAATTAAATTCTTTACTAGAAATGTTTTACCGGTACCGGGTGGACCTTCGAAAATCATTAAATTTCCAAATTCATTATGTTCTTTTAAAGCCTTCTTTACCTTTTCGTATTTTTCGCGAACATCATTTGCATAATTTTCGGATAAGTATTCTTCTACAATAATATCCAATTGCTCACAAAACATGCGATTGTTTCTCAACATAATGGTGTGTAGTTTAGATTCTTCAATCTTTTTAATTTTTTGTTTTAACACAATATCTAATTTTGCAAAATTAAAAGAATCTAAATAATACATTTGAATTTGACAAGCAGTATATTTATCTTTTTTAAAACTATTAATCGTCAAGGCGGCATCTGGCCAAAAGATAGTAAACGCTCTAGCGGCTATTTGCTCTATAAACTCGTTATCGAAAAAAGCATCAGAACTAGTTTCAGATTCAGAAAAAAGTTGGCCATCAAAATCTTTTACTAAGACAGTCTTTATATCATTTAATGAAGTACCTTCAATTAATTTTCCATCAAATTCATATTCAAATCGAACAGACTTTTCAAAAAGAGCCTTCATGTTTAATCCAGCTAGCCCAATTTCACATGGAGGTCGATTATTTGGATTAATGGCATAAACCCACCATGGTTTTTTACCCTTAGTGCTATCATCATCACAAATCTCACCTTTAACAAACCCAAGTTTTTGCTTGTTGTTCATAAACTATTTTTACTTTGTTGTTTTTTTAGTTGTCACAACGGTACGAACGCTAAAGCGGCCCGTTTTTCTGCTTCTTTTAATCTTATAATCAATTCCCTTAAGAAAATTTTCATCTAATTTTGTATTAGCAAAAATTCGGGCGTTATCATACTCATCAAATTGAGCGACTATTTTCCACGTTTTAGTCGAGACTTCAATCTCGGTTGTTTTGGGGGCTTTTGTCTTGGTCATTATTATCTCCAGTTATTTTTAAACTTTCTTCGATTTTATATTTTCGTATTAATGCGCGGAATACATGCGGGTGTAAACCTAACATTCTAGCAGCCTCTTTTTTAGTAGCTGCAGCAGACACGATATATCTTAGTATACCATCTTGTACGATATTTTTCAAGCGATACCATATCGGCATGCCAAATAATTTGCCGTGCAGTGGGCGAGCGGAACACTCTAATTTTAATCCTATAAGCTCTTCCAAAGACAGCTTACTTAACATAATTTCAAATTCTGCAGAAGAACGACCTTCGGATTTCAGGATCTTACTGAGTGATATGTTTTTATAAATACCAGTTGATTTCTTTTTCATCTACTTTATTTGTTTTTCAGTATGTGATACAATTAATCTAGCTTAAGCAGACAAGGCTTGGCTGGCTAAAAAGAAAGCCAGTTATACTTAACTTAGTTTTTTCTAATTATAGCATACCCAACATGAACCTTTTATTATTATATATTAAGAGACAGGAATTAATAAGTATTGTATGTGATGGAAGAGGCGTGATCTATTAAATTTCTGTTACGACTTCTTCTTCTTCTGGTGGAAGGCCTTCACCAGATAAGTCTGCGTCAAGGTCAAAATCTAGTGCTGGCGAACCAGAAGGGTCTTCCATACCCATATCATCTTCAAATTCACCGGTTTCATAATTAAGCTTTTCTTCTTTTTCTTTCTCATACTCAGCAGTCGTAGGCTCTTCTAGATTAATTTGTAATTCATCTTCAAATTTGTCAAAATATAATTTAAGATTAGTTAAAAGATAATCAAAGAATGTTTGTCGATCATTATCCTCACCTAAAGTCTCATATGCATCTAAAACAGAAACTTCAACCTTATTCCATGTTTGATAGGCAAAATTACGGCCAGTCTCATCTTCTCCATCTACACCAAACTCTTCTTGAGGATCAGCTTTTGGAGCTTCTTGGCCTTCTTCATCAATATCGATAAAATCCGGATCTTCTTCAGGTTCTTCTTCGACGTTTAGTTCAATTTCTTCATTAAGGTCAATCATTCTATTAGCATCATCTGGCGCCAAAGAGTTGATTACAGCATGAAGAATATGTGCTCTAAAAGACTTTCGCTGGCTGAAATCGGATGTGAGAGACTTATAATCTTTTTCAAAAACAGGAATAATCTTCTTGAGTAAATCTTCTAATACGTTAATACCGGTACTATTATGTGGCACGCGGTCGGGTACATCTGTAGAGCTGGCTTCTCTAATAATGTTCCGAATAGCTTTGCGAAGCTTATATTCATTTAAACTAGCCTGAATCTTGTTTAAATTACGCTTAGTCTCTATTAAACGAACTGATTTTTTAATAAAATTCCGCATTTTCCGGTCAGAATGGAATTGTTCTATTAGAGTTTGTCGATTAATCGGTGCTTTTGATGTGTGTTTAATATATTTTTTCGTAATCATGCCAAATCTCCAGTATATTATGCAATTAAATAGTTCATAACTTCACGAATTAGGGGTTCTTTTTCTTCATCTTCGTCTTCTTCTATATCATCTGTCAAGCCACTGTGTCCCTCAACAGCGCCGCCGGCCATAGCGGAAATTTCATCAAAATGTTCTAACTCTTCTAATATTAGACCATCTAAACTAAATAATTCTTTTATAGGCTCCCCACCAAATAATTCCCAAAGTTCATTTAAAGTATCAAATTTAACATGTTTAGGCATGAGTAGTTGAAATTGTGCTCGATCACCAGTTTTAATAGCAGCCCGAGCTTTTGTGCCGGAAACTCCTTCTAGTTCTTTAGCGCTAAAAATCTGCACTTTTACACCATCAGCAGCGAATTCTTGTAAACGATTAAATCGCTGATCACCGACTTCTCTATCTGCAGAAAATACCGGTATTATCAATTCACCGTTTTTTGCAATTGAGCTAGAATATTCATAGATATATCTTGTTGGAGAATTACTATCCATTATACCATATGGATCGGTGTTATTTTCGCCCATAATTACAAACGTTGGCATCTTAAGACCACTATCAGAAATAATTAATTCCCAAGCGCGAGCAGACATTTGTGGTGTAATACCATCGCGGTCTTTACCTCCAATTAAAATATGAATATTAGACGTAGGAAAAGTAAGTGCTGCTTGTTCAAAAACTGAAAAATGACCCATTGTAGGAGGTTTAAATCCACCCGGAATAAACATGGTAATCTGAATCCGTTCATCTAGGTTTTCTCTCAACATTTCAAAATCATGTTCAAGTTGTTCTCTGGCAAATTTACCGGGCTCCATACCTAATAATTGATTCAGCGGCGCGAAGTTTCCCGTAAATTTATATAATTCTCCATTATATGTAAATGTAAAACCTTCTGCAGCAGTGGTAATATCACGAAGTTTTTCCATATTGCGATCGAACGCGCCACGCTTACGATCGTCACCGTATAATTCACCATCTTCTTGAGTAAAATGACTATCAATTAATTTGATTTTACTTAATACTTCATCACGAAACTCTCTAGCAGTAGCATCATTATTAACAATATATGCACTTTCAAATTTATCTAATAAACGCACAGCAAAATCATGAATAATAAGTTCAATTGGCTTCAACGCATTCGAACGAATTTCTTTTGCTTGCAATAAAATAGTATTTACAGCTTCACGTTGATATTCATCTAGACCTCTAAATATTAGCTTTTTCCTACCCCTTAAGTCAACCAAACTCTGAATCAACATACGTATATTTTCAGAAAACTTAATATAAATATCTTTATTTCTAGTTTCAAAGAAATCCTCAGTTCTATTTTCGACACTATTTTCAGCTATAATATCATCATTTTCTTCAACTTCAATTTCCGGAGGGCCTGCTGCAAATGCATCTAAAATAGATTCCGCAGTCATATTGAGTATTCGCATTGTAAGATATTCTTCTGTAGAGTCTTCTTCCGACAAACTGACAGCTTGCATTTCCGCCTCTAATCTGTTAACAAAAGATTTTGGATCAAAAGGTTTTACAAGATTTCGTAACTCATTCTGAATAATACGAAAGCGTTCGTTTTTCTGTTGCAAATGAATATTCATTTGATCGATTAAAGACTTTAATATCTCTAGAGGTTCTGAGTCAATTAATGTAGCCATGCCGCTTTGAACATTGTGGCCTGCTAAATCGACCATTTTAGTTGCCGTAACAGAATCAAATTTACCATGGCCTGCAGCGTGTAGGACTAATACTGATCCATATTTATCATAATTAATAACGTTAGGATTTTCGGGATCTAAAATTTCAAACATATACCAGTTATAATTTCCGTTTTCATCTGGTCCAAAGATCGATCTTTGTGTTCTATGGTCTAAAGCCTTAATTGCACGTTCGAAAGCGCGGAGTGAATCTACAAATGCTCCGCGAAGTTCTGGACTTCGAAATTCAAACTTTTTAAATGTATTGATTAAACTACCAGTAGCTGAAGCTGGATGGTCAAGCATCCTCGGTGCAGTACGTACGTCGGTTTTATTTCTTCCCATAACAACACCGCTGAACGAGTCATCCGTATCATTTACCACATACGTAATATACATGGCCTGTCCATCGATTTTTTCAGTACCTACTAATTTACCACCGGCAGCTAGTTCGAAAATATCAATTAATTCTCTAAACTTAAGTGGTGGTACTTCAATATTAAAGTCATATAAATGACTTAAGTGACCATACAATCCGCCCATTACAACCTCTCTTCTAGAATCTCAATTTGTTCTTCTAATACGGCTTTTTGTTCTATTAACTCATTTAAATTATGACGAATATTTTCTAACAAACTTAAAGCTTTATTCTTTTTAATTTTATCTGAGTCATTAATGACATACATGCCTTTTATAAGTTCGGTTAAATAAGTTAATTGTCTATTATTAATAGCCGATTGTGTAAACGCTGCCGAACCATCTGTCAACCAACTACGTACTGTTTTCTCATAGTTAAAATGCATTATTTATTCACCAGAAGCAGCGTCAGCCTTAGCACGTCCTCTACCACGTCCAATACGCCGTCTAGCTGGACGCGTGGGTACAGCATCCTCGGTTAATATTTTTGTTTCTTCCTCAACCGGTGCTGCGGGTTCAGGCGTTAATTCTATTATTTCTTCCTCAACCGGTGCTGCGGGTTCTGCTGCGGCAGCAGCCGACGCGGCAAAATGAGCTATTCTACGAGCTTTTCTTTTTGATACACTAGCCATGATTAATCTCCTTCATTTTAGTATATATACAATTAATTAGTAATGTCATCCGGTGTTTGACTGCCTAGCGTTACAATATAAGGTGTTTTTCTATTTCGCATATTCCACAAACCTTTAATAGCTGTACCGGCCGGTGGTCGACCTACTGCTGAAACATTTTCATTGGCACATTCGTTTCTTCTAGAAAATTCTTCACGCGTGTTATCGACCCGATTAATTATAAATTCTTCAGATGTTTTTTCATTACCATCGCCATAACCTGTCCAATAATCACAAGATTTATAGGCACCAATATCATAAGGTGTTTGTCTTGCAGAGCCGGATAAATCTGTACCCGAGCCAGTTGAAAGGCCAGTCTTATACAGATAACCGGTTTGTAATGGTGTAAAATTGCTACCACTAAAATCCTCAAATAAATCGCCATATGTAGAACCGCTAGCATAGGCCTCAATACAATCAACTTTAGCGCCTGCAACTGTAAATTCTACATTTCCATGATAAGCTACACAATTATAAGTTTCGTTTACATCAAAAGCTCGCCCAAAATTTGAACCGAATTCTTCTGTTGTTAGAGCTACACAATTATAAGCTCCGCTAATTTGACAAATGTTATGGCTTCTATTAGTGGCGATAAATGTAACATTAATTGCTTTATTACCAACACCATTTTTCATATTAACTGTTGCTTGAGCATAAGATGATCCAGATGTTAAGAAAATACTATCTTGTATAATGACATTATTGTGTGTTGATTGATAATAATTCAACCCAGCATTATGAAATATACATCTATTAACTATAATTGGCGATGCGCTGGCCGTAGTGCCGGGATTATGAAGTAATTTACAATTTGAAGTATGTGCATAAATTGTACAATCTTCTACTAATAAACCTTTTGCTGGTGCTGCACCAATTAAACCACCATTATCATTACCAAAATTTTGAATAGTAAGGCCTTTAACAGTACAATCATTTTTAAACCAAAAATCAATTAAAGTACCGTAACAGCCGGTGCCATCTAAAATTGGGTTTTGGCCAGTATCAGCTTGAATTATAAAATTATCAATTAACGAACCGGTTAAAGCATAACCAATATCGGTAGAAAAATCTGATTCTCCACCAGATTGTGTACCATAGGTTTCACTATCTTGAATAACAATATTACCATCTGCTGCAGCAGCTAAAACAATAGCTCCATTGATCGTTTTTGAATCTGCAGTTCCATCTTGTTTAACATAAGTTGGCATATATTAATTAGGTTCCCGGCTCGTTTTTGTTTTTTTTTACTTGTTACACACCACGCTGACAATCGTGGATTACACATCGAACCAAATTTATGTGTGAACCATTAGGGCTAGCGCGCTGACGGCAGCATTAGTACTAGAATTACTATAATTTTTAATCTCAAAACCATCAACAATCCAAGCACCGGACGAACCAACTTTCCAAAATGCGTAATCTCTAGTGGTTTCTCCATCTAATATTGGCGCAGCACTAGGTGCTGCTTTAATCTCGATATAGTCAACAACACTAGAGATTACTTCTTCAGTATATGTTCCATCATATACCTCAATAATATCATAGTCACCCGCCGTGCCTACTCTAGCATTAGACAAGGCTGTATAAATCGATGAATAGTCCTTACCAACACCTACAGTTATAGTTGCCATAGTTTACCTTATTTTATTTATCGGCTTGAATTCTTTGAAGCGCTTGGTCGATTAAAGTACTTACTAATGTCTGTGTATTAGATTCGTTAAGCTTATATCCCGTCTCTTCATCTTCGTTAACTTCTTCCGGTTCTGCTGCTAAGGCGGCATCCTCATCAAGTTCTTCATCTTCTGCAACCATATCGGTTCCATCAGACTCGGCTGTTGCTTTTTCTTTAAAATCGACCTTATTATCGACTTCCTCTTTTAAAGGTATACCAAATTTTTCGCGAAGCAGAACGTTTCGCTCTTGGTTCATCCACTCATTTAAAGACATTTTAGTTTCTCCTTCGTTTAGCTGTGTAACAATTTGTTGTGATTTCTGCGCGACTGCTGATAAAGCTTCCTCATCATGGGAAGCCTGGGCCTGTTTAAATGCCGCGACTAATTGTTTAATTTCAGGTTTATATCCCAATCCACTGCTAATAATAATACGCATATTTTTTGCTGCAGCCCCAAGAACATCATGCCAATCTAGTGTATCACCAGATTTATCAGCCAAGTCTTCTTCTTCCCAATCGAGATCGCGCCGCATGGGATCGCCCTTTCCGCGTAGTTTATCGACAAAATCTTTCAAACCTTCGTCTATCAACTCTTTGTCGTTTTCATTCATTTGTTTTAATCCTTGTTTATAATTATCTTCCCAATCACGGAAATTCATATTACCTTTTTCATACGCTTCGCGTTCAAGCTCACGCATTTGTTCGTTTTTTTGTGCGTATCCTTCGCCGGCTGTACTATTACCAAGTCGCCCTTCACAATTTTGAAAATGATGCACCATTTCGTGAGAAAGCGAGCGAAGCACGTCTTTAGGGTGTCTACCAGTGGTATAAACAGTAATAGACCCAGAATCTGGTTGATAATAAGCAGTTTTACCTAATATTTGGCCGGCATTATGTTCGTCATGCATAAAATTAATTGTTGGAGGGCGGTTGAAACCAATATTCTGTTGTGAAAACTGAACAAACGAATCGAACAATGGTTTAACATTGGAAGAAAGAAAGCCCACTTTATCAGTAATTTGAACACCTTCGGTCATTGGTTCCATTTCTTCAGGCTTGGAAATTTGGTCTAATGCACCCTGCCTATGCACGGCATTTTTCAATCTCTGTTTAAGGTGCCGTAATTCTCTAGGTTTTACATTACCTAAACTAATTTTAGTTTCAATTTTAGTTAATTGCTCAACGGTATCATCCATACCTTTTCTTTTAGCAACTTCTCTAGCTTTAGTTATAAGCCCGTCTATTTCCATTTTAAGTTTACGATCAGCATGTGTATCTTTTACATCGGCTCGTTGTTTAACAGCCATATACTTCTGCACTTCTGGATCTTTAGACAGTTTATCTAGTTCAGTTTTTGTAGTTCTAACATCAGACATATACTAATTCCTCAATATAAGTAATTAGTATGAAATGAAATGAAATTGTCTTTATTGTTCAGCTAATTCGAAGTCACCGGAACCAATATTGTCTGTTCCCGGCAATGGCAATGCAGTTTTATTGTAATCTTGTTTGAAATCCTTAAGACTACCGACTAATATAATAATTTCTTTTAAAGGTAGGCCCGTTGCCGCAGCCGCCGCCGCAAGCTTGCCCTCAACTACTGCAGATATCACGGTAATCAACATTTCAATTTTTTTAGGAAGGTTTAACAACTGACCAACTAACAAATTGGCCATGGCAACAAGAAAAATTGCGCCAACTTTAATATA
>Ga0209756_1001343_pt1 | contig 22789 bp, 27 predicted proteins | sample ETNvirenome_6_85_FD_184071 | JGI IMG/M metagenome (GOLD analysis project Ga0209756, IMG submission 184071) | Marine viral communities from the Pacific Ocean - ETNP_6_85 (SPAdes) (version 3) | ecosystem: Environmental > Aquatic > Marine > Oceanic | place: Pacific Ocean | collected 2013-06-19 | reverse complement strand
GTGAATTATTGTGCATAGTACAATGCATAATCCTATGAATTTCTTTAACATAGTGTCTCCTTTGTAATAGATATATTATAACGGGTCAGTGTGAGAATTTACTAATTATTATAGTTTTTATTCAGTTATGTAGTGAGAGCTGAGGAGGGCCTTGGTCCTACTCGGCGTTCGTGGAGTAAAAGTCGCGCCGGCCAAGTGCCGAATTTAAATTTTCTGTGTTTTTTCTTTCTTGTGTTCCTAATTATGTATAGGAGAATGGAATGAGGTTAACTGAGAATCAACTTAAAAGAATTATACGTAAAACCATATTAGAAGCAAATAGGTTTACATGTAACGGTCACTCTCTAGGTTTCATAGACACAGAAGGTAATTTCATAGACTTAGAAGCGTTAGGCTACGAAGACCACGGAGAGTATGCTGCAAAAGTTTTAAAACAAAGGCCTAATCATATTCCATTTGGTTGGATTAAAGTTTCTAATGCAAATAATTTTAAAATTATGAAAAGAAGCTGGGAAGAAGCAACAGATGAGCAAATTTTTGGTATGATATATGCTTGGGATGCATGCAAAAATGATGCGTACTGGATAAGAACCAGAATAGATAAGTCAGTAGTCTATTTTATGACAAGTGATGATATGGAAATAATGACTATACCAGAATTTATAAGCAAATATGGAAATGATCAACATATGAACACATTATTCTTAAATTTATTAGGATAATAAAATTAATTTTGTAAACTTACCTTTAACCATGTACAATTATAACATATTGGCAATACGCCAATAAATTATGCATTTAAAAGGAGAATAATACATGTCATATACAAAATCAAAGTCAACTAAGCGTTTCAACTTCCAAATTAGCCGTAATAGCACTAGTCATAAAGCAGGTGCAAATATTGTGACCATTGGAACTAATACAGGTGATGGCTTTTATAGTGGTGGAACAACCCAAATGACAATGACTGTTAAAGAAGCTAGAGCTTTTCAAAGATTTCTAAATCAACATCTAGTTGATGGTAATGGATCAACATTATCAGAGTAGTGTTGACTTTAACTAGTTAGTATTAATTAGAGAGACTTCGGTCTCTCTTTTTTTGTGAACTTTTATCATGTCTTTCCTAATTATACTGTTCATTGCAATTAACGAGGGAATTCATATGAAGATTACAAGAAAATACTTAAGAAAAATGATTTTAAAAGAAATGTCCGATATGGGCATGCCGATGGGAATGGGAGGAGGATCACAGATCTCTGAGCTGATCGACCACTTAGTGAGATTTAACTCTTTTTTAAAGTCACAGGCACAATCCGGTTTCTTTGATCCAAGGATAATTACAGAAATAGACGCTATGGTCAGCGGATTACACAGTGGGCCTAGTCCAGGTCTAATTAATGCACTTAAAGACATGTTCTTGGGGAACGGATTTCCGCTTAGAAGTCCTAAAATAGACAGCATGCTAGCTCCAGTTCGATCTATACTTAGTCGTATGTAATTTTAACTTTATTTTTTAAAGGGGGAATAATGTCATGCCACTATTTGACATACTTTTAAATCACGGTTCACTTGGAATATTTGCTGCATTTCTTATCTGGCTTTATACAAATATGCAGAAACGCATGGATGAATTAGTTGATAAATTTCAAGGTCAGTTAGAGGAGATACACAAGGATCAAAAAGCAGATCAGGAAATGTTACGTGTTCGATATGATGATGTCATTGGCAAGTATGACACTGAAAGGAAACAAATGCGTTTGCAAATTAAAGATAAAATAGAAAAGGTTGGAGCTTTATCACAAAAAATAGAACAAAGAACTTCAAATATATTGGTTAGACAAGAGAGTGGTAATGATGAAATCGGTTCTCTTGATAAGAAAATAGAAATAATGGCAGATCATATTAAGATTATGACTGACTTGCTTAAGCAAATGGAACAAGAACAAAGAGTTAGAAACTTGGTCAAAATGGCACATGGTGAAAATACAATTCCCCCTAAATGATATTTCAAATAGTAAATTCTAAAGGCTTGCATCCTTCTCATGAAAGATATACAGATTGGTGATATTGTCAAGTTTGTTCCTCATTACGTACCTGCAGGTGTACAAGGTTCAAATTTAACATTACAAATGCCAGTATATGATTGTTTAGCATTAGTTTGCAAAGTATACGTAATTAAAAACGTAGGTCATGCGCATGTCATGCTTTCTGATAGAAGGATAAAAATTGTTAGATTTGCTGGGATAGATACTTTATTTAGACTCCGGAGAAAAAAATAATCGATCATTATACTTATAATTAGGTATTATGTTTAGTGTTTCTATAATATTGTCTTTTTCTATAGTTGGTTTAATTCTAATCAGTTCATGTTATATTTTACATAATTTCATGAAACTTGCTGATAAACAATTAGATCGTCACCATTATGAAAGAAATAACACTAGGCCAAGAATAAAAGAAATATATTTCGATAAATTTCGAACAAATAAAAAAGACGTTATTATTGATGTTGAGTGTGAAATTATTAAAGAAAGTGATAATGCACAGAGATACTTACCTATTAAGAAATAATGTACAAAGGTTGTTTTATGAGAAGAAAAATTAATATGTCCACACGTGATTTACTTAGCGAGGTAAAATACGAGACAGGATTGAATTCATATGAGTCTGCTTTAGTTCTAGAACGAATGTTACTAAATGAAGAATCCCCCATATCGAGTCTTTATTCATTTGCAGGTTCTGCGATGTGGGATACAGTTAAAGTAATGCTAGCAGAAAGAATTATTGAAGCTTTAGGTTACGGTGATCACAAAAAAGGAGTAATCGCGATTGGTGTTAAAAGATGGGTAGCATCAATCGAGTGGACGCAAGTTCAAAAATATTTTGGAGCTTGGGACGAAGGCGGATGTGAAATGTGGATCAATTCACTACTTGACACACTTACTGAAACTTTTGCCGAATGGGTTTTAAATAAAATTATAGATAGTATGAAATCAGAAATTGATCCAGGTGAACCGTCTAGCGTTGGAAATATAAAAGGCACATTGGGAATCGATATGGAGAAAGTAGGATCAGCATTTTCAGATTTTATGGGTGGTTTGACAATTGAAAATATTAAAAATATTGCGGGTACCTTGATTAGAGAACAATTGTTTAATACATTGTTTCCTGAAGATTTAAGAGATGATATTACAGCAGAAATTTGTGATGCCATGGCAGAGTTCTCATTATCAGATGTGACTAGTTCTTCTTTTTCTGATGTAACTTCAAAATTATCCTCTATGGTGGGCTTAGGAGATGAAAATAATAAAGTGGGAGGATTAGCATAAATGTTAAGTGAAAAATTTATAAGATCAGCAATTAAAAGACGCCTAAATGAGAAAGTTGGCTGGGGTGCATCCACTTTAACAACATCAGGTGATACTTCATCTAGCACTAGCTCAGGTAAGTCATCAGGTGATAGTGAATCAGCAGCTGTCAAGCCTAAAAAAGAGAAACAAGACGGAAGCATAAAAGGTCCTGAGAAAGTCAAAGATCCGAAGAGTAAATCTGATTCTGGATTGTTTAAGAAAGGAACAAATGAAGAACAGCAGTTTATAGAGCTAGCTAAAAAATTAAATTCATATCAGGAAGGATACCCAATAGCTGATATACATGCACTAGTAATTGACAGTTATATTAGTATTGCTAAGTCTGAGTCCAATATAAATAAAACAAAAATTATTTTTGGTGATGAAAAGAATATCGAAAAGCTAATAAGAGGTTACATTAAAGACGGAGATATCAATAATTTTTTTGGAAGCGGAACTGAACCATTTAAAGAAGAGATGGCAAATTTTCTAGAAGTCTATAAAGAATTTTCAAAATATCGCGTTCTTAGCTACATATTAGAAAAAGAATTTAACTTAACTGATTCGATTAGAATCTCTGAAAAAGGGCTAGATGAAATAAGCAAAGATATACAATTTGACGGTGATTATCCAAAATTATTGAATTCAGAGCCGGCACTAAAATATGATTATGAAAACATGTATAATTATTGTGAATCTTTGTATATAAGCGTGTATGACGAGTTTATTAGTAAGTTTGAAAAGTATTGGACTATTTGGAGTGGATTTAGAAAAGCAGTAGGAGGGTATACTGACTCTAATAAAACGGTTGCAATGACTTATATCTTGTATGACATGGTAAAAAATGATCATGATGATCTTAGACTGTCAAGAATGTTTTCTGCTTATTGTCAAAGTCAAATGCAGGGCTTTGGTATAGGTAGTTTTGATGGACAATCATCAAAATTCAAGTCAATAATATTGTATGGTTTGAATAATGATGCAAATATTCAAAGTATATTAATGAAGCTAGGCAATAATGAATTTTTGACAAATTTGCGAAATGAAGTTTATGTTAAGCTTGTTAAACTTGATCAAGATGATGTGGACTCTGGGAAGGCAGATTTATTAAATATTGCTGCACAGTTAAATTATACTAGTAAAGTTTTCAATGAAGAATATCAAACAGGGGGTATGACTGCAGTTTGGGGTAACCTCTTTGGCGGGCAAGATAAGTTAGTAAAAAGACAAGCAGAGTTTCAATCTGAAATCATAGGTAAAATTGTACGTTTTGAAGATAAAAATTCAGTTTTAAGCTTTTTCAAGAAAAATGAAAAATTAGTAGCTGCAGGTAAAAAAATAATAGATACAAATTTTAAAAACGACTTAAGTAAATACGACATAGGTGGAATAGCAAAAACAGAAGAGTCGGAAAAAACAGAAAAGCCAGTAAATGAAACCCGTGAATTAATAGAACTTGCAAGAAATCTTATTACAGAAAAAAAGAGCAAAGGTGTTACGCTTAATGCAAAATTCTATGATGATAAAGACCAGGCTGGTTGGTTATTCTTCTATGCTTATAAATATCCACCTCCCGGTAAACCGTTTCAATTTGATAAAACTATTTTTGATTCATTCGAAGGTCCAACGACAGGTACATTTCGATCTGAGCATAAAATATATGATGTACTTTATTGCTTTGAAAATACAGATGCAGGAATTAATAAACAAGTTAATAATAATTCAGATAAAAGCTACGTTGATTTGATATTCAAGATGAAAGGTTTTGCTGAAAGTCATGACGGCAAATTTGACTTAAATAGATTATTTGCTTTCAAAAGAAGCAAAGCAAGAGAGATAGGAATTAACCTTAGAAGCGGAAAGACTCCTGACGGATTTGCTAGTATTACAGCTGGTGATTTTAAACCTCTAGGGCATGCTGCTACCGGTGGTGTTATCAATATTGCTGAAAGAGCTGACTTTGAAAAAGCCTTTTTAGAACATGATGATTTATTTGAGGCATTGTCGTTAGGTGTTGTATTTCAGGGTATATCAAATGAAAGAGATAAAAATAACGGAGATGCTGCCGTTATTTTTAATTTGATTAAAAATCAGTCAGATACAGTTAAAATAGGAAGAGATGGTATTACCTACCAACAGGCTTTAGAAACTTCTGATGATAAAAAAGACACACCTGAAGATAAAGAAAGATCTGCTAAAAATAAACGTATTATTGATTCTGTTTATGATGAGATTATAAGATCAGCTGATAATTTAGATACTAGAAGTCAACAAGAACTAGATGCTGAAAGAGAGAAAGCTAAACAAGTAGGCGCGATGGATCTGAGTAAAGACGGATTGGCTAACAAACATCCTTTATTTAAAAGAGCTTGGACTCTTTTTTCTGCAAGGAAAATATCCAAAAAGTCAATGTCAGGAAATAATTTTAGATTATTCACAACAGATATTAAACTAGCTAGCAGAAAATTTGCTGGTGGAGAAGGTGAAAATGAACATGATAGACTAGCGGGTATTATGGATAGACTCTCTAGACTACCTGACGTACCTCAGAGATTAAGATACGGACGTGACGAAACAAGAACAGTAGGTGCAGGTGATGTAATAAGAGCAACTGAAGATTTTGAGAAAATATTTAATAATATTAAATTTAACAATTCTGATCATCGTTTTGAGGCAGGTTACATTAAAGCTAAAATGGGACCAGAAGGTGAAAAATTCCTAGACGTAATCGCAACGCTTTTAAATAATTCTAAATTCTTAAAAAAGAGATCGGGTCAACCACCAAAAGAAATTATTATTAAATATGACTATGATAATACAGGAAAATTAATTAGACATACATTGAATTATTCACCTATTGAGTTGCAAAAATTAGTAGGACGTAGAAATTTACAAACTATTAACAGTGCCTTAATAGATAGTTACAAAACATTTCAAGAGACCGGCGTCGGTGGTGTATTATCAACTTTAGAAGATATATATAATAAAGCAGGAGGAGCATTAACAGCAGATAGTTTTACTTTAACACTACCTGTTGCCAAGTATGTTTCAGTCAAGCAAAGACAAGAACAATTAGGTGAAAATAAAATTGTTACGGAACTCAAGAAAATAATTAGAAAATTAAAGTAATAAATTTTCTCTTTTATAACTTTCGTAAATTCTCTTTCTTTCAGGTGATGACTTAGCATAAAGCTTTAGGAGCTCACCAGCTCTCGCATTTGCTTGGTCCTCATGAAAACCACCCGCATCCTGAATATGACCTACCAATAATCCCATTTCGTCTTGCATCATATGAGTCATTTCATGTGCAATACTTCTCATTATATCAGGAAGTGCACGATCTTTACCGTAAACCCTACAAATATTATTTCCGACTTCATAGAGGGCTGTGGTTGTTATTCCGTGCTTTGGTCTATCCTTTACTACATAAACATCAAAATCGTTTGCTATCGGCAATCTACCAGCACAAAAAACACAAAATTCGCTAAGGTAGTTTAATTTAGATCGATCGATATTAAGCGACTTATCAACAAATAATTTCATTATTCTTCTTCTTTCTTTTTTTGAATTAATTCTGAAGCTCTTTCGGGCGTCATTGTTACTTCATATTTTTTACCTTTATAAAGAAAATCTTTCTTTCCTGCAATTGCTGCAGAAGCTGCAGCCATTTGAAATTCTTCCTCATTTTCATTTAAATATTGAAGACTGTTAATTTGGCGAATAAAATTTTTAATATCAGATCTTTTCATATTCCTTCCTCTATAAATTTTTTAATACTATCAGGTTTTGCACCTATAGCATAATTGTTAAATCCCATAGCTGCACGAGATATTATACTAATTATCTCTCCATTTTCGTTAATGACTGCACTTCCTGAGCTTCCATAAGTTGCGGGTATTGTGAATGCGCATTCATGATCATCACAACCACTGATATATCCAGTATAGTGTTGTCGAAATTCAGCTTCATATGACCATAAAGGTGCTGATATTGTATATACTTTTTCTCCTATTTCCGGATCCGACTTTGACACTTTTATGTTCTTTGCATATTTTGAATACTTCGATTTAAATTTGACTATGCAAAGATCATTATGAGGATCCATGACATAACTAGATATTCTATATTCTTTTCCCATAAAGGTAACATAAAGTCCAACTATCGGCATATTATCAAATAATATATCTGTTGAATCATAAAGATCAGATTTTGTTTCTGACATGCACCAGTGTGCAGCTGTCAAAGCATACAATTGATGAGTTTTATTTTCGACCTTAAATATGTAACCTGATGCTGCGCTAACCGGTATCATGTTTTCCAGACAGTCATTATAATTATGACTATCTATGTAACATATTTCATTAAAGTCATTATTGTTTTTAGACAAAACATATTTTGATAAAAATACAAAATTTTGATTGTGCAATTTTTTATTAACATTATTTTTTAATTTATTATTCAAATATTCAACTGTGATATCACTTTTACTTTTACTTTTATATTGATTTAAACTACAGCAACTAATCTGTACAAAACATAAAAAACTTAACATAAATCCTGTAGTAATTTTTTTAAACATAGCTATCCCCCATATAAATAGATATATTCTTAATTAATTAATTTTCTATATTCACCTACCTTTATTGTTGAATGGGATTAAATTATAGAAGAAGACTTATAAAGTATAATATTAATATTTTAATTTTACAATATTTGTAAATTATATAATTGATAACATATTATTCTTTACTATAATACTTTATTTAACTTTATCTATTATAGAGTATAATTATAATAGAGGATGTATATACTATGTCAATATTTAAAAAGCATAAATCTTCAGCTGATAGATCAGCAACTGATAGAAGAAGACACAAAGATAAGATTGAAAGAGCCATCAAAGATGGAATTCATGATATTGTTGCTGAAGAAAGCATTATAGGGCAAGATGGTAAGAAAAGAATTAAAATCCCTGTTAGAGGTATTAAAGAATATCAGTTTATTTATGGAAAAAATAATCCTCGGGTGGGATCAGGTCAAGGCAAAGATGTTAAAAAAGGACAGCAAATAGGAAAAAACCCAGCAAAAAAAAGACGTAAAGGTAATGGGAATCCTGATAAACCTGGAAACTCTGCCGGTGAAGAATTTTATGAAGTAGATATATCTTTAGATGAATTAGCAAAATATCTTTTTGATGATCTTAACTTACCTGATTTGGAAAAGAAAAGCTTTCCTAACATATTTTCAAACAAAATAAAAAGAAAAGGTTACAGAAAAGAAGGGATTAGACCTAGGCTTTCTAAGAAAGAAACAATTAAAAGAAAAATAAGGCGCAAAAAAGCTTCAATAAAAGCAGGATCATATGATCCGGAAAGTGGTGAAAGATTTACTTTTCATAAAGATGATTTGAAGTATAAGCATATTGAAACAATTAAAAAGAATGTAACAAATGCAGTAATATTTTTTATAATGGATACATCAGGTTCGATGACCAAGGGAAAGAAATTTAAAGCACGATCATTTTTCTTTTTATTATATCAATTCATAAGATATCGCTATGACAAGACAGAAATTGTTTTTATTTCCCATACAACTGAAGCTAAAGAAACTAACGAGGACGATTTTTTTGGAAGAGGATCTAGTGGAGGTACATATATAAGTTCTGGATTAGAAAAAGCTATTGAAATTATGGATCACAGGTATCCACCTACTAGTTGGAATTTATATACATTTCACTGTTCAGATGGAGATAACTGGATTGAAGATAACGAAAAAGCACTTGAATTAAGTAAAAAGTTAACAGAGGTGTGTCAACTATATAGTTTTATAGAAATAACTGAAGGAGGTAAAAAAGGATCTGCTGGGTGGGGTGAGGCTATGTCTAAAGTCTACAAACCTCTTGTTTGCAAAAATTTTAAAATAGCAGAAATTAACTCAAAAGAAGACGTTTGGTTAGAATTTAAAAAATTATTTGGAAGTAGTGATGAATAAAAAATACACAGAACATTGGAATTTTGATGAGCTTAAAGAATGGGATGAGATAATTTGCAAAAAAGCAAAAGAATTTGGCCTAAATTGGCGCCCAATCAACTATGAAGTATGTGACTATTTTGAAATGATTGGTCACATGTCTTATCACGGCATGCCGTCACATTATAATCACTGGAGCTATGGTAAGTCATTTGAAGTAACACAACAACAATACAATATGGGAATGCAAGGTCTACCTTATGAGTTGATAATAAATAGCAATCCGTCAATTGCATATCTTATGAGGGAAAATCCTCTTTATCTTCAAATTTTAATTATGGCACATTGTATTGGTCATAGTGATTTTTTTAAGAATAATAGGTCTTTCAGGAATACCTCACCAGAAAATATTGTATCAAAAATGAGAAATGCTAAACGAAGAATATATGAATATTCTGAAAATCCAATGATTGGACATGTCAAAGTTGAAAATTTTCTAGATGCATTGCATACCATACGTTTTCAAACAGAACGATACGAGATGCCTAGATTGAGCCCTAAAAACAAACAAGATAATTTTATTGAAAAATTAAATAATAGCATCCTCATACAAGAAAAACGTGAAAAATATATCGACATGATAAGAAAGAAGTCTTTCATAGGTACTGATAGAGATCTTTTAGGATTCTTGCTTGATTATGGTACATATGAAGACTGGCAATTAGATTTAATTAATATTGTAAGGGAGGAATCTCATTATTTCATACCCCAGATTAAAACAAAAATTCTTAATGAAGGCTGGGCTTCTTTTTGGCACTACAAACTCTTACATGAACTAGAAGTGCCACAAAAATTTCATATACCGTTTCTTAAAATGCATAATGCTGTGGTTAGACCACATATTGGTGGCGTTAATCCATATCATTTAGGGTTTTATATATTTCAAAAAATAGAAAAGGAAAAAGGTTTAGATGAGTGCTTTTTCATAAGAGAAGTACACGACGATGAGTCAGCTTTAAGAATGTATTTAGAAGAAGAAGACATGTATGAACTAAACTTTTTTGAATTCCAAAAGAATGATAAAGATAATGTAACACGTGTAACTGAAGTTTCTGACAAAGAAGGCTGGAAAGACGTAAAAAAACAACTAATTAAAACAACTGGAATTAATTCAATACCACTCATATATGTTAGTGATTTTGATAAGAAAAACAAGACATTAGAGCTTAAACACGAGCATGATGGTAGGGACTTAGAATTAAATTATGCAGAACAGGTAATCAAAAGTATTAAACATATTTGGGACGGCGAAGTAAAACTGTTTACGATCGTCGAAGAAGAGATGTGGGAAATTTAAAAACATAGGAGCAACAATGAACAAAAGTTTTCTAGATTTGATCAAACATCAAAGATCAGAAAGTAAAATACCGAAATTTAAAGGGACTTTTTTAGAATATCTAGAAGTCTTAAGTGAAAATAAAAATATTGTTATGCTAGCACATAAAAGGCTTCATAATATAATAGAACAACAAGGGATAAATACAGTTGATGTAGGTGATGAGGATTACAGAAACTACTTCAATGGTGAAAAAATAAAAAGATACGATTATTTTAAAAAAGAATTCTTTGGGATGGAATCAGTGATTCATAACCTCATGAGATTTTTAAAATCTGCTGCGCTTAAAGGAGAAGAGAGCCGACAGGTTCTTCTTTTAATGGGTCCGGTAGGGGCTGGTAAATCAGCTTTAGTTGAACATGTAAAAAGCTCTCTTGAGATGACAGAAAGAATATATCATCTTAAAGGTTGCCCTATCAGGGAAGAACCACTACATCTTGTACCCAGAAGTCTTAGGCCCCAATTTGAGGAAATGCTAGGGATACATATCGAAGGTGACTTATGTCCAATTTGTCGACATAGACTCATGGATGAGTTCAATGGTGAATACGAAAAATTTCCTGTGACACAGTCTTCGTTCTCTCAAAGAGGAAGAAGGGGTGTAGCTGTGGTACCGCCTATGGATGCAAATAGTCAAGATGTTTCAGTGCTTATAGGTACAGAAGATATTAGCAAGTTAGATCTCTATCCTGAAGATGACCCAAGAGTTTTGTCACTTAACGGTGCATTTAACGTAGGTAATCGAGGAATAGTAGAATTTGTTGAAGTATTTAAAAATGAAATTGAATTTCTACACACAATGTTGACTGCAACGCAGGAAAAACGTGTACCATCGCCAGGTAAGAACGATATGCTCTATTTTGATGGGGTTATATTATCCCATTGCAATGAATCAGAGTGGAACAGATTTAAAGCAGAACACACTAATGAGGCTATTTTAGATAGGGTCTTAAAGATAGAAGTACCTTATGTTCTAGAATTAGATCAGGAGATGAAAATTTATCAAAAAATGATTAATCGTTCTGATTTTAAGTCGGCTCATATTGCTCCGCATACTATAAAAATTGCTTCTATGTTTAGTATAATGAGCCGCCTTAAACCTTCTGCAAAGTGTGATCTATTAACAAAACTCAAGATATACAACGGTGAAAGTGTAATAGAAAAAGGTCGCGTTAAAAACATAGACATTAAAGATCTTCGTGAAGAAGCAAGAAGAGAAGGGATGGAAGGTATATCAACAAGATTTATCATGAAATCTCTAGATAGGGCTCTGTCAGACTCAGATAAGAATATGATTACTCCAATCAATGCAATTGATAGTTTGGTTAAACAAGTCAAAGAACAGATTATTGATGATAATACTAGAGAACATTATCTAGAAATACTACAAGATATTATTAGAGAAGAGTATTTGAGAATATTAGAAACAGAGATAGCAAAAGCATTTGTTGCTGCTTATGAAGAACAGGCACAATCGCTATTTGATTCTTATCTAGACAATGCTGAGTCATATACAACTAGATCAAAAGTTAAGAATAAGATTACTAGAGAAGAGCGGGATCCGGATGAAAAGTTTATGAGTTCTATTGAGGAAATGATTGGTGTAGTAGGAAGCGCAAAAGACGGATTTAGAAATGATGTTACTGCTTATATGTTTGCAAAACTAAGAAAGCAAGAGACAGTTGATTATCGCTCTTATGGGCCCCTTAAAGAAGCTATTGAGCAATATTTAATAACATCAGTTAAGGATATATCTCGAATTGTTACTAAGTCTAAATCTAGAGATGACAAGCAAAAAAGAAAGTATTCTAATATGATTGAAACACTTATTGAAGAATACAACTATAACGAGGATAGCGCTGAAGAGATATTAACTTATGCTGCGAATAATCTCTGGAGAGATTCGTAGGAATGATATTTGTCAACAAGTACAATGAAGCTGAATCGAAAAATAGTTTAATTAAAAATATAATCAAATATAAAAAAAATTTAGCAAACAATTCTGTCCTTTATGACAAAAATACTTCAATTTGCAAAAACTCTTTTAATTTTATTAACATGCACTTTAGTAAGGAAAGTAGACAAATTAAAAACTTGATAGATAGTCAAGTAATAGATTTAGAAAGGTATTCTGAGGGGTTAGGTGAAGAACTATTAGATATATTGATTGACTATGTAACAGTAGACTCAGGAAACATCTTTAAATATAATGATAAATCTGCCAAGAATGTTTTAAAAAAATATATTGGGACTTTTAGTAAAGAAATTGTTTTAGCTAGTAAAGAAGACATAAAAAATTATATTGATAAAATAGAATCAGTGAATGTAAAAGAAGTGATGTCTAACATTGTTAATAAATGTGATATTGAAGATCAAATATATGTAGAAAGTCATAACAGCGTCAATACTATAATTAAGAGATCTAATAATTTATTTTTTGATATTGAATTTGATATAGACTTTTTGGGTTCTCTAACAAAGTGGGGTGCAAAGGATTATAAGTATATTGTTATCGATGGTTTCATAGACAGGGTCAGTGAAATTCATCACTTGCTTCATAAGGCATCTGAGGATAAAGAGCCGTATGTAATCTTTTGCAAAGGTATGCATGAAGAAGTTAAAAAAACAATAATACAGAACAATATCAGAAAAACTATTAATGTCATGCCCGTATCGTTCAGTACAAATGAAGAAAGTATCAATATTCTTAATGATATTGCCAGTTGTCATAATGGCAATATTGTTTCTTCAATTAAGGGAGACGTTATATCAGTTGAAGTTAGAAGAGATCTACCAACAGGCAGAAAAATATCGATAAACAGGAATGGATTCTATATAGAATGTATTGATCAAAAAAGAAAAAATAGGCAACTAAATTATTTAAATAAAAGAATCAAAAATTCAAGTCTAGATGATCCCAATAGGGAATATTTGAAAATTAGATCTAAAAACTTAAATTCCAAAAAAGTAATGATATATTTGGGCACAAATATGAGCAAAAAAGAAAGAATTAACCTTGATGGTCATTTAAGAAAAATAAATCTCATGAGATCAGGTATTACTTATAAAAATAACAAGATATACACAAAAAATGAAATTGTTATAATATTAAAGCAAGCTAGAAGCTTTCTTAAGACTATTTCTAGTTTAAGTAACATTATAATCTTGGAGAGGAAGAATGAGTAAAAGTGCACAAAAAATAACAGAAGCTAAGATAACTATATCAGTTGCTAACTTAGTAAGCTTTATAAAAGATCAGGCAAAGAACAGCTTGGTTGAAGAAAGTCGTGATATGAATTTAAGCAGGGAAGATCTAATAAGAATATCAAATATTATTGAAAACTCTATTACAAAATCAATGATTAATGGAATGCAAAGTGTTGTTGATAGCATTAAAGAATGAAAGGCATAAAACACTTAATAGAGTGTCATTGTACATTAAAGATATATGTAGGAAAGAAAAATCACTTATATCATAAGTTTCCTGTATATTCAAAAATTGATAAAACAGGCAGGATGATTGAAAAATTAGCACAATGTAATAACTGTAACACAATTCATAGAATATATGACTATTGTAAATCAGATATACTTAAGTCAGGAAAAGATAAAAACAATGCCTCAATTTCAATTGAAGACATATCCTTGCAGTTGCCTGATAAAATTAGCAATATTCTTCATAAATATGATTCTGATATAGCTACATGGGAAGAGGTATTAGATATTTTTGACAATGCATATTGGAACAATAGTGTAATTTTATCACGCGAAGTTATCGATCAAAAATATCATGTTAAAATATTAAAAATACTTGACGATCGTAAAATTAAAATTGAATCTCAAGTAATAGAAGATAGTTTTTAAAATTTGGAGGTGTAAATATGAAAATAGGAAAGAGTCAAGAAGAGCTAGAAGCAGATAAGATGTTTGAGTGTAGAGCTATTGTTAAAAATATAGTTAATTTCGGTGTAAGCGAAAAACAAAAACTTCAAATAATATACTTGTTAGCACTCGAGCTCGAGTCAAGAGACGCGCTTAAGTCATTAACTAATCTTGTTAGCGATCTTAAAAATTCAAACCAAGATATAAAATTTAATTTAACAAGCGAGAATGCTGAATATAATAAGAATAAGCTTTTAGACGTTTAAGGAGGAAATACTATGTCAAGCGTAAACGGTGAAGTTCTTGAACAGAAATGGGAAGAACTTAAAGTATTGATGGAGACCATCGAATCAGATATTATTAAGAATGTCAAAGGTAACAAATCAGCAGGAGTCAGAGCAAGAAAAGGCTTAAGACTTCTAAAGACTAATGCTAGTGAAATTGTTAAAGTTTCTTTAGCAACTGATAAATCTGAATAGTATTTGTTCTTTAAAAACACATTAATATTTAAAAAGAGAGTAATTCGTTTACTCTCTTTTTTATTTTAACAATAATTTTCTTCTCAATTTGACAAACTCTCATTCTAGTTATGTTATATATCTCGCCAATTTCCTGAAGGGTTTTGTGTCCCTTTTCTGCAGAGATAACACAACAATTGTTATTTGATTTTGAGTTTATCCAGTATCTACAAGAATTTTTATTACATTGTTTTCTTGATTTGTTATAATATTTATAGCACTTCATATTTATATACGTCTCCTATTTAGATAATAAACTATATAGAGGCAAATTACAAACTATTGGAGAAAATTGTGAGAAAAATATTTATTGTCGATACTAGCGTTTTGCTTTATGATAAGTCATCAATACACTCATTCCCAGAAAGCGATGTTGTTATACCCATAGTGGCATTAGATGAATTAGATAGATTTAAAGAAAAAAAAGGTGTCACCGGAGAGTCAGCAAGATATGTTAATCGGTTTTTAGATAGCCTAAGAAAACGAGGAAGCTTACATACAGGGGTTGAATTAGAAAATGGCCAATTAATTCGAGTTGCTTTGGATGGATATGATCAGGTACCAATCGGTCTAAATGGTGACGATGCAGATAACAAAATGATATCGCTAGCATTGAAGATGACTAAGGAAAAAGAAGAACCGGTTACAATGATCACAAAAGATATCAACTTTAGAGTCAAGTGTGATGCGCTAGGAGTGAAGTCAGAAGACTATTACAAAGATAAAATCATTGATAAGGAAGAAAAGTCTTATAAGGGTTTTATATCTTTAGAAGTAGATAAAAAAATGAGTTACTTAATTGATTTGTTCTATCAGGAAGAAGATGTAACAGAAGATATTGAAGATTTAGTAGGAAGAGAGCTATACCCAAATGAGTTTGTTAGCATTAAGTGCGGAAGTCAGTCCTTAATAGGGTGTAAAGTTAAAGATAGAATACAGAAACTTAATACATCAGATAAAGTAGAAGAATTCATAGGCATTAAGCCAAGAAACAGAGAACAACTTTTTGCTTTGAATTTACTTTGTAGAGATGATATCCCGCTTGTTTCATTGACCGGTCTGGCTGGATCTGGAAAGACATTCTTGACGCTTATGGCTGGTTTAGATGGTATAAATAAAAAGAAATATAAGAGAATTGTAATTACTAGAAATATACAGCCTGTAGGTAGAGACATAGGATTCTTACCTGGAGATGCTGATGACAAGATGCTTCCTTGGATTGCACCAATTATGGATAATTTTAGACAAGGTGTAGGTGATCAGGATTTAACATATTTTGAAGTAATGAGAAAATCAGGACAAATAGAGGTTGCACCGCTAGCATTTATGAGAGGTAGAACTTTTTCTGATACGTTTCTTATTATTGATGAGTCACAAAATAGTACAATACACGAATTGAAAACAGTCATAACTAGAATTGGCGAAAATTCTAAAATAGTTCTTTTGGGTGATACAGATCAAATCGATACGCCGTATATTGATTCATTATCAAATGGATTAACAATTGTTTCTGAAAAATTTAAAGAGCAAGAGATGTCCGGACATGTTCAGCTACAGAGAGGTGAAAGATCTAGTCTTTCTTATCTTGCATCTTTAATACTTTAGTTTAACTCTGGCAAAAAATGTGTATAATTCTCAAAATATAGGAGAATTATCATGTTTAATGCAGACATATTTGGAGCTACAAGAGATTTAGAAGCAGAAATAAAAGAATCAGAAATAGTTTTTATTTCTGATCTTTATGTTGATGATTATTTAGGAGGCGCAGAAATAACTTCTGAAAATTTTATTAAAAAAATAGAATCAGAAGGAATAAAATTTGTCAAAATTAAATCAAAAGACGTCAATTTAAAACTTATAGAAGCAGGTGTAAATAGTCACTGGATATTTTTTAACTATTCTGGTATGGATTTAAATTTAATACCTGCACTTGTTGCTAATACAAAATACAGCATAGTAGAATATGATTATAAGTTTTGCAAATATAGATCAACAGAAAAGCACTATGAAAACGAACAAAGTCAGTGTGATTGTCATGAAAACATACAAGGTAAGATAATATCTGCTTTCATGTATGGTTCAGAAAATTTAATGTGGATGTCAGAAGGACAAAGAAACTTTTACTTCGAGAGATTTCCATTCTTAGAAGATAAGAACAACTATATATTAAGTTCTGCTTTCTCAGAGGCAACTTTAAATAAGTTATCAGGTAATAGAAGCAAAAAGAAAAGAAAGAATAGGGCTTTGATTATAGGGTCTAATTCATGGATCAAAGGGATAAAAGATTCAATTGATTATTGCAAGAATAAAAATATCGATTATGATATAATTCAAAATGTATCTCATGATGAAGTTATTGAAAAAATGTCAGAATATGAACATTTTGTTTTTATGCCTAAAGGAAAAGATACATGCCCGAGAATATTAATTGAAGCAAAAGTATCGGGAATGAATTTACATGTCAACTCAAATTGTCAGCATGTAACAGAAAAGTGGTGGGGTAATCCTGAAGAAGTTGAAAATTATCTTCGTACTCATCCCCAGGAAACGTTTTACAGTACTATTAGAAATTCTATAGATAAAATAGAGACAATTAGTGGTTATACAACAACAAAAGATTGCATATCACAACAATACCCTTTTAAACAAGCAATCCAATCAATGTTGGGATTTTGCGATCAAGTTGTCATTGTAGACGGAGGTTCTACAGATGGGACGTGGGAAGCTCTGGTTGAACTTTCTAAATCAGATGATAGAATTATCATTGATCAAAAGAAGAGGGACTGGTCACATCCCAGATTTGCTGTATTTGACGGTTTGCAAAAAGCTTATGCTAGAAGTTTATGTACCGGTGACTGGTGTTGGCAAATTGACTCTGATGAAGTAGTTCATGAAAAAGATTATGACAAAATAAAAAATTTAATAAAAAGGATACCCAAGTCAGTTCATTTAATTGCACTTCCAGTTATAGAATATTGGGGAAGTTCAGAAAAAGTAAGAATAGATGTTAATCCTTGGAAATGGAGGCTTTCTAGAAATCACAAGCATATAACACACGGCATCCCTAAGCAATTTAGAAGAGAAGATGAGAACAATTGCTTATACGCATATCCTGGAACTGATGGCTGCGACTATATTGATACAAATACTTATGAAATTATTCCTTGCATGAATTTTTATAGTAAGGATATTCATGAAGAAAAATTAAAAGCATTGTCTGGTGATGTAGAGTCTTTAGAAAGATATGAAAATTGGTTTAACAATGCTGTTGAAAATTTACCCGGTGTACATCATTATAGCTGGATGAATCTAGAAAGAAAAATCAAAACTTACAAAAATTATTGGTCTAGGCACTGGCAAAGCTTGTATAATATTAAACAACAAGATACAATAGATAATAATATGTTTTTTGATAAAAAATGGTCTGACGTGTCAGAAGATGATATAAAAAAGCTAGCTAAACAATTGAAAGAAAAAATGGGAGGTTGGATTTTTCATAAAAAAATTGACTTTGAAAAAACAACACCTCATGCTTTTATAGAGCGAGATGAGCCGGAGATAATGAATGATATCAAATAGATTTGTAATAATAATGCCATGTTACAATGCGGAAAAGACAATAACGCAATCTTTATTATCTGTCATAGCTCAAAGTTATAGTAATTGGCAAATTTTAATTAGAGACGACATGTCGATAGATAATACACGACAAATAATTGATAATATTATTAATGTTTTTGGCTTGCAAGAAAAGATTACTGTTGAAACAAATACAGAAAAAAAGTGGGAAGTAAGAAACATCATAGAACTTTTAAAAAAATGCAATGATGATGATATTATTTGTCGTCTAGACGGCGACGATTGGTTGACAGAATTAGATGCATTTGCTATACTTAATAGAAGATATAATGAAACTAACGTAGACGCTATGTGGACCGGTCACCGTTGGTCCTTTACAGATCATAATATATCAGCTAGTCTACCTAAAGATGCAAACCCGTATACACACCCGTGGGTAAGTTCACACTTTAAAACATTTAGAAAAAAATTAATTACGAGTGTATCATCTGAAAATTTTAAAGGAAAAGATGGCGAGTTTTTCAAGAGAATTGGAGATCAAGCCATTTACTTGCCAGTTTTACATAATGCAAAAGGTAATTGGCATTTTGAGCCACGTGTAATGTATCATTACACAATTGATATTAAAAAGGAAACCTTCCAGTCGGAAGATGCAAATTTTCAAAAAGCAGAAGGTGAATATCTAAGAAAAAGAGGTTACTTAAGTTGAAAATATTTTTTAATAGAATCACAAGAAAAGAAGCTTATGGTGGTGGATCACACTTCGTAACAGCAATGGTTGAATATCTAGAGAGAAAGGGACATAAAGTTGTTTTTCACTTAGTTGATCCTAAGAGTCATCAAGTAATTAAAGATATAGATGTTATATTTTTAATAGACCCTAGACCTGGAGACATAGGTTATTCAGTTAATCATGTTGTGGCTTATAAGAATCAAGTAAATCCCAAAGTTAAAGTATTACATAGAGTCAATGAGTGTGACGCAAGAAAAAATACGGATTTTATTGATAATATACTTGTAGAAACTTCTAAGTTTACAGACAAGACAGTTTTTATTAGTAACTGGCTCAAAGAGTATTTCATCAAAAAATCTTTTAAAAACGCAATCAATTCAAATGTCATATACAATGGGTGTAATTTAAAACATTTTTTTCCAAGAAAAAGTAAAAAAACAACACAGAAAATTAAAATAGTGACACATCACTGGTCTGACAATTGGTTAAAAGGTTTTGATCTCTATAAACACATTGACGAAAATATTGTTAACAGTAATTACGAGTTTACCTATGTGGGAAGATATACAAAAGATTATCAACCCGTCAATACTAGAATTGTATCACCATTGTGGGGCCCTAATTTAGGTAGCGAGTTAAGAAAACATGACATATATGTAACTGCATCCAGATTTGAACCATGTGGGATGCATCACATTGAAGGTGCTGCTTCAGGTCTTCCTGTTATATACCACAGAAATTGTGGAGGTATTAATGAAATGTGCAACTTACACGGAGAAGAATTCAATAGTTTAGAAAATTTTAAGAGTACTCTTGAAAAAGTATCAAAAAATCTGGAATCATATAAAAACAAAATTAACATGAGTCAACTTAACATAGAATTATGTTGTGAAAAGTTTTATGAAGAAATATTAGGGATGTTTTAAATGAAGTTACACTTCTCAAATGTCAATTTTAGTTCTTGTTCAGGTCCAAACACTTTTGCTCACAGACTAGCAAACGAATTAGCAAAAAGAGGTTATGAAATAGTTAGTCAAAACGAAGATTACAATGTCTTCTTATGCTTTATTGAACCTGCTTCAATGCCTAAAAAAAGCAGCAAGTTTATTCATAGGTTAGATGGTATTTGGTTTAAACCTGAACAATATGAGACTCATAATCGAAATATTAAATGGGCTTATGAAAATTCAGATCATGTTGTATGGCAATCAAATTTCGATAAAAATATGACCCTAAAATACTGGGGCGCACCCAAGAAAGGTACAGTAGTATATAATGGTATTGGAAAAAATAATTTAAATTTCATACACCCAGACATAGAAAAAATTAAAAATACTTACGATAAAATTTTTGTATGTTCTGCATCTTGGCACAGACAAAAAAGATTAAAAGAAAATATTGAATTCTACAAAAAAAATCGATCTAACAATGATGTATTATTAGTTCTAGGTAAATATCCAGACTACATCGAAAACAGTAATAACATACATTATTTAGGACATTTATCACACGAATTGTGTTTACAAATATACAGTATTTCTAATTGGTTTTTGCATTTAGCCTGGTTAGATCATTGTCCAAATGTTGTTGTTGAAGCTTTATCGCAAGGTTGTCCAGTTATATGTACTGATAGCGGAGGAACAAAAGAAATAGTTAAAAATAACGGAATAGTTTTAAAAGAAGAAAATGAATATAAATTTGAATTGACAGACTACGACAGCCCTTACACGTTCAATACTTATAAAATCAATTTACCAGAAGTTATTGTAAACTGTGATTATTTGGATATAAAATATACTGCAGATAAATATGAGGAGCTGTTTAAATGGGACTAGGTGGATATCTTTGCTGGACTGCAGTTGCAAGAGAAATAAGAAAAAAGTATGGTGAGAATATAAAACTAATGCCCGTAGAGCAGCACGGTAGTTTTTATAAGTTTCTATTTAAGCATAAGGATATAGAAATATTTAAGGATAATGAAGACTTTTGTCTTTCTTACAATCGGGGCTCTTTAAATAATAATATGATATTACCACTAGTACTTAACAACCCTAATGCAAATTACTGCAAAAATGACACCCAGGAAAAAGCTTTTCACAGAACTGATAAGCATATAATAGAGCAGTATTGTGAGGTGTACGGTATCCAAAACCCTGTGTTGAAATGTTACTTAACTCCCCAAGCAAGTGATTGGTGGTTTAAAGAAATAATGAGTGATTGGTTTGACACAACCATGTCTATTCATCATAAACCGCCACCTTTTATTACCATAGAGCCAAATTCAAATCTAGACTATACTCCAAACAGAGTATATCCTTTTGAAAAATGGCAAAGTATAGTCAATGCATTAAAAGATAAGATTCCATTTGTCCAAGTAGGCACAAAAGGATCAAGAGTTTTAGAAAATGTTATAGATTGGACCGGTCAAAGTTCTTTTAAAAATACTGCTGGTATGATAGGTTTTTCAAGTCTATTTTTAAGCTCTGAAGGTGGTTTAGTACACGCTGCAACTGCAGTTAATACGAAAAGCGTGGTCGTAATAACAGGGTATCAGTCAGAAAAAATGGTAGCTTACCCACAGAATATAAATGTTAATATTTCTTCGCATGGGCCGTGTGGATTAAAATTTTTATGTCCTGAGTGTAAAAAAGATGCTGAATTTCATGATTGGAGAGAGATAACATCTTTAATTGAGGGAGAATTGTGTCTGTAGTCTTTACCAATGGTTGCTTTGATATTTTGCATAGAGCACACTTAGAATTATTAAAGTTTTGCAAGTCTAGCGGGGATATTGTAATTGTTGGCATTAACAGCGATGAAAGTGTGAAAAAACTTAAAGGTCCTGCTAGGCCGATCAATAATCAAAAAGATCGTAAATATTTTTTAGAATCTTTAAGATTTGTTGATTTAGTTATTGTATTTAATGAAGATACTCCGTATACTTTAATAAAGCATATTAAACCTGACCTAATAGTAAAGGGAGGAGACTACAAAAAAGAAGATGTAGTCGGTGCTGATCTATGTGAGGTAAAAATTTTTAATTATGTCGAAGGATATTCAACAACAAAAAAAATTCAAAATATTATTAATAGGTGAGAGTTGTACTGACGAGTATGTGTATGGAGAGATAGCAAGAATTAGTCCAGAAGCTCCCGTACCCGTTCTAAAAGAAAAGAAAAGAATTGAAAAATTAGGAATGTCAGGCAATGTCTTATCTAATATATGTTCTATGTTAGGTAAAGAAAGAGTTGATTTATTCATTCATCAAAACAATCACAATAAAATTAAAAAAATAAGATATATTGACAATAAATCAAATTATCAGCTAATGAGGCATGATATTGAAGATGAAATAGATCCT
>Ga0209756_1001328_pt1 | contig 22900 bp, 35 predicted proteins | sample ETNvirenome_6_85_FD_184071 | JGI IMG/M metagenome (GOLD analysis project Ga0209756, IMG submission 184071) | Marine viral communities from the Pacific Ocean - ETNP_6_85 (SPAdes) (version 3) | ecosystem: Environmental > Aquatic > Marine > Oceanic | place: Pacific Ocean | collected 2013-06-19 | reverse complement strand
TGCACCAGTAAACTGAACATCACCATTAAAAGCTGAAGCCCCTGTCACAGATAAGGGATTACTTGGTGAGCTATCTCCTATACCTACATTGCCTCCTGTGAAATAGATATTGCTACTACTAGTTACCCATTGCCCAGCTGGATCAGCTATCCACGAGAGATTTCCACTACCGTCCGTAGCTAATACGTAATTTGCGCTACCATCTGCTGCCGGTAATGTCCAAGTAACACTACTAGAAACAGTACCTGGAGCCTTAAAAGCTACATAATGACTCGAGTCAGAATCTGCAAATCGCAGAGCCTTTTGCGCGTCAAGTTGAACATTATCCTTGATATTATCAAGTAACTGTGCTTTTGTTTGTGACATCTACCGTCTAAACTTTAGTCTATATATTCAATTTTACGCTTACAAAATCTAGTCTTTACCTTAATAAGCTTGGACTAATGCCAAATTCTTCATAACCGTAAGGAGTAATATCTGATCCATCAGTAAATTCACCCCTACTTTGCATACTTCCTGTAGGTATATCAGTCCCAGATTGGCTATATGAAGATGCACCACTCCGATACGTCTTCCATTTAGAAGCCTTATCTTTAGCTTCATCCCAACCACCGTTGGCCATTACTGCTGGAAAATCATTATCACCCATCTTACTTAACCGCGCCGATCATAATCATATTGATTACCCGTTAAGAAATCAGCAACACCTGTAACTACACGATGTAATCCATGTGGTGTAGGCATTGAATCTTTAAGTACTGTCCGAAATTGTTCGTCATCAGATAGAGCCTCAAACTCCTCTCTAGTCAATCCTCCTGGTCCTCTCACTGGTTGTTCTCCTGATCCTCTCACTGGTTGTTCTCCTGATCCTCTCACTGGTTGTTCTCCTGGAACTGCTTGTAGTTCACGTAGGGAGGACTCAGAAGTAGGATTTAAATTTTGTGTTGCCGATGTATTCATTCCTTCTCTTTCCGCTGTTTCTCTTGCATCATTTGTAGCTCTCACTGACGCACCTACTAATGCATCTCCAAGTGAGATATCAATAGATCGATCCTCTGGACGATCTGAAAAATAAGTAGAATGGCGATCCTTGTAATCTTTAAGAAAGGCATCACCAGGATTCATCATCTCCATAACTAACCTCCTAACCTACTTAAGAAATTGTCAACCCTATCCCCTATGCCTTGAGAAGCAGCATTCATGGGATTAGTCTTCTCTGCGGCAGCTCTATTTGCATCTGCATAAGGTGCACTAACTGCTTGCCCCTGAGTTGCATATCCACCAGGTAACTTCGATTGGCGACGAGGATCACCAATATCAGTCATATCAAACCCAGAAGGATCAAATCCTGCGCCGTTCATTACTTTATTGACTATTTATACTAATTATAAAGCTATGATTATCTATAATCAAAACCCAGCTTTTGCTGCTGCTAGATCATATGCCCTACGCTGATTTCGAGTCATGACTCCAAGATCCTCACCAGTCTCGTAATGTGGCGTAAATACATTAGATCTATTTACCCAAGTACCATCATCAGTTTTATAAGATGCGGACCTACCCCATTGATCTTTTCCTGTATTTATAAAATCAGGTATACCACCACCAGCTTGCGCTTCGACAGGAACCCCAGCTGAAGTAGTCATCCCAGGTGGAATGTATGCACCTTGCTCCTGACGTTGCTGAATTTCAAAATCTTTATGAGACTGCCCAGTACTTGGTACAGTCGCTGGAATATTGGCCATTCCTGTACTTGGTGAAGTATTTGGTAACCCACCGGTAAAGTTAGACGCAGGATTACCCCCAGACATGTTAGAAAATACTCCAGCTTGGTCAGCCAAATCAGCTGCAACTGCCGACCAACCTATAGGACCTGGAATTGCTTGAGCGTAACCCATACCAACTTTATGCAGCGGTTCACCAGATAAAAGCCTGCTCGTACCTGACAACAGACCAGTACCTATCCGAATACCAGGAGCAAACCTCAACCCTTTAGCAAAAGTCTTTAAAAAAGGAAGTCCTCTACTAACTTTAGGAGCAACAGTAGATGAAAACTTACTAAAAGGTCCTAGTTTTAGTGAATTTGGAGATATAAATGACGATGACATTACTAAATAAATTACAGGCCTTTTATAATAATATCATCGGAAAACGGTAAATAGAGTGACAACCTTACAGCATGGGACAACAATAGAAGTCTTTGAAAATAGAGGACATAAAGAACACTTAGTTTGCTGCCCAGGAGGAGGTACATGTCGATACGCCAAAGATGCAGATCAAGCTAAAACATTTGCAGAACTCTACGAAGAATTATTTAACTACCATTGAGATTAGGTACTTGAGTGTCATATGAATTTTAGTCGAATTTTACAGGCAACTACCTAACCCAAAATCTAAATTCCTTCGAAAAAATAGTCAATAACACTAAAAATAGGTAGGGGGAGGACCCTTTCTCAAGGCCTAATTCCTCAAAACCCCTTTCACCGCAATTATTTTGTTGTGAACACCCAAATTTTAAAAAATAAAGGGTGTTTTACTTAAGTACGTATATGTTGTGGTTAGGTATAAGAGTGTATATAAAAGAATTACAGACAAGTACCTAACCTCATCCTCTCTAGAAGTAAATAAAATAGAGGGAAAAAGTTACAATTTGGTTGTCAACAACTTTTCTTGCTATAACTGAAGTCTTAGCTGCTCAGCACCTGTTACCCTACTTATGATAAGTATTGAATCACCATTTCTAGCTAAAGACTTAACCGCAAAAGACCAAATAGCTTTCGCTGTAGCCTTTCAAGCTGCTATTAAAGAGATAGGAAAAGAGCAATGCTGGTGTCTCAAAGAATATAATTCGTTAGCGCTCCAAGGTTTTAAAACTACAAAAGTAAATATACCTCTCTATAAAAATAAAGATGCAAGACCACTTCTACTCGCAATGATAGGAAGCCCCTATGAAGGAACAAAGCCTATAATTGTTCGTCGATCAATATGTAAATCTAAATACTGCATTAATCCAACCCATTACTATTGGGGGACAAGAAGTGATGTTGCCTATGAAGAAGCAAAACGTACTAAAAAAGACATTAGTAAAGACTTAATAACTAAATTAAGAAGTGAAAAGGAGGAGGGGATAAGTAATAAAGAGTTATCTAAAGTTTATAAAGTTCCATATCATACGGTCAGACGAATCTGCAATAATATAACTTATGAGGAAGTTGCCGGGGATCTTAAATCTGGTAGCTTTAAAGAAGTTTGGGAAAATTTTCTAGTAACCTGTAAAGAATTAGTTCAAGCTCATCCCATTGAAACTCAGGATTTTCGACGTACCTACCTTATGAATGAGAGTAAAACATGCCCTTGGCATAAACCAGGAGACGAAGGACACAAAGGAAACTTTGGTTTAATGGGAGAGTGTTTAGATTGCATGAAAGAAATAAAAAAGGGACGATGTACAGTAGATGTCACTAACTTCGACTTCAGAACCTTCTATTGGCAAGCAAAAAGCTTCTGGGATCAAGTTGACATAAAAGGAGCTGACGAATGTTGGAAATGGCAAGGGGCCGCTAGAAAACATGGGACTGAATCCACTGCTTATTTTCCTTCGCCATTCCACGCCGCTAAAACCCAATCGGCTTCAAGAGTAGCTTTTTGGCTAAGTCGAGGCTATACAGGTAAATATAGAATTTTTAGCAGACCAACATGTGTTTCTTTCTGCTGCAACCCAACACACCTTACAATCAGAGAACTAAAAAACTGTGACCACCCAAATGAAATTGAGAGAATCAAACTCACTCACGGAAACATCTTTAAACACCACAAAGAGAGGGCGCATAACATGCAAGGAAAGCTCGGTACAACCAAGTAATTATCATTTACCAGAGGAGCGTCAATATGCAGTCCTAATTACCATCAATGGTCAATCAACTTGGTCTGCTTGGTTTGATACAAAAACTGAAGCTGAAGCTGTAAAACCTTTACTAGAAGAAGCAATGGATTATCACTCCTACACTGACGTCATGGCAAATGAGAGTACAGGTAAAGAAGGAGTTAAGCGTATGGCTGAACGAGTTAGAATAATGAATGAAAGATATAAAGAATCCGGCAGAGATGATCCTGAACATCCCATGCATGGACTAACCACTGGCTTAAAAGCAGAATATGAGCAGGTATCTAACGACAATTCCGAATAATACAGGTTTTTATAACCTAGGAACAGTACAGTCATATCCTACAGGAGGTGCAGGACCAACCGCCTATGGGCCTACATCATATTATGGTTCAGATCCACGACCAGTAGAAGATGGAGATAACCTCAATAACCCAATTGACCTAGGAGATTTTTCTTCTGTATTTAAATCTCTATCAATAAAAAACTCTCATGGAGGTTTATCTCGTAAACAAACAACTTTTTATAAAATAAAATTAATTGAACCAAGATCTCTTCAATTTACACAAGATTACTCTCAATTTTCATATGAGAGTAATACAAATAAAAATACATTACTTGCATTCTATCGAATAACTGAAGATAAAAGAAGAGAAGAGCTACCAATTAATGATGACGGTTATGTATACAACGAGGGTGCAGTTGATTATCTAGATGATGAGATAGAAATTGGTACTGATGATTACCCTATCACTAAGTTGTCACCAGGAAATTACCTGTTCTTAGTAACGAATGACATTCGCTATCTTGAGACTACTTATGCAATAAGCTTAAATGTCAATATTAATGATTGGGGTTTAATTAAAGATGATTTTGATACTCAACTAGACTTTGGTCTACTCACACAAGATTACGTCGATATGTTAGATTTTGGAGCAGTAGACGACTAATTATTAAGCTATTTTTATTATTTCAGGATCATCATCATTCACCTCAACAGGAATATCTCTCTCTTTCCACTTCTCCATAACTGGATACCAATCACGATCATGCCAAGAAGGCTTTACAAAATCAGGATAAGAGAACTCCTCACTATCCTTAGCCTGGCTTGCTAAATAATAAGCCTTTTGAGCTTTCTGAAGACGTCTTTCAGGACCAGTAAGGGCTGTGCCTTGAGCTGTTTCAGATAATTGACTTGGCCTAATTCGAGCATCACGACTAGTACTACCTGAAACTGGTTTTGCAGCTAATGCACTAATAATAACAGCATCAGTACCACCAAATCTTTCCCCGCCAAAAGCAGGAGTGCCTGGGAATGAACTAGACTGATCTAATTTATTAGCTAACTCGGCTGACGCTAAATTAATACCTGCATGAGACGCTCTAACATTTCCTGGAGTCTCTCCTGCATCCCACCTTCTTTTCTCAATTGCCTCCTCACGCTCATGCATACGTGCTAAATAATCCGTTGCATCATGATATGTAGCCTTGGGAGTGACATCTTGATATAAGGTCGCGGGTGGCGGCGGGGTATTCTTTACAATTACAGGAGCCGGAGCCGGTGGTGGCGATTTTTTCCCCATTGTTTATTTAAGCTTAATCTCTATACTGATTCTATCTGTCACAAACCCGTGTAAATGCTGGGCACCAATAATGCCAACGGGCAAAAGCGCGAGGATCAAGAGCAACTCAGCATAAGTGATAGGTCGGCGCATGATGAACAATATCCTTTCCTTAAAGAGTTTAGCGACCTTATATCAAAATTGTCCATAGAGAAACTACTAGAATTAATGACTGGACAACAAAAAAAGTTTGCGAATTCAATCTGGGAAGCTGAAAATTATGGGGGATCTGAAGCTAAATGTGAGAAAAGACTTAAAGAACTTCATGGCCCCAAATGGTATCAAATCACTTCAATAGATGAGAATATGGAGGATATACGAGACTATTATGAATACATTCTTCAAATTGATCACAAAAAACAGTGGGACGATCATAGATTTTGGGTTACTATTGAAGAAGATAAAGTCCTCGAATGACAGTTATAAAAAATGAGGACTGGATTGAGGCCTTAAATCAAACAGAATATGAACCTATAGAAGACAGTAACAACGTTTATCAAAGTTATAGATTCTCAGAACTTGATATCAATACTATCACTATCGAAAATTATAGAGATGCTGTAGTACCTTCATTGCTTGAGCAGATAGAAATTTTTATCCCTCCATCTGGTAGCTTTGCAACCCCTGACTTAAGACGATACTTAGAATTAATCTGCAGTTATGAAACCAGTACAACAGATTTAATGCTAGGTCTGTCACTAGCTGATCAAATTCGACTAACTTTTAGTGACATGAGAACTAGTACCATTTGTGATCGATATCCAGAGATAAACCTAGCAGAGAAGCGTAGATACCGATGCGTCGCAGAATATTTGATACGACAAGGTGAATTAACAAAATTAAGAGACGAAAATGGTAAATTAATCAAAAAGATAGGAAATATGCAAAAAGCTGTAGTCCTATATCAACCGCTACCAAAATTATTAGAGACGTTGAAACGCTCAGGTTTGGGACATCTTATTAAATGTGTTCTTAAAGAAAAGGCTACTAATAAAGAAAAAACTTGAAAAATACCTAGGTTTAGTAGGGTTATTGTTTCTGTCAAATAGATAAAATTATGAGTCGACGGAACGAACTTCTGAAAAAATTGCTACGCACTGTCACTAGCGAAGACGAAGCAAAACTCTTACAGCTAACTGTTGAACGCATATGTGCTGACATGTGTGAATTCTATACAGAGTTCTATAAAAAAGAAGGTCCTGGCGCCATGGTCTACGTGCCTGATGCGCCAGAAAAGAAAAGCATGTTCTATTTAGCAGTAGATCATTTAATAAGCGCTCTTAATGACTTTAATAGTAGGGATATGGAAGGAGTTGCAGAGGTAATGCAGAAGGCAATTTCTCGAGCTGAGCAAATAGACCCTGAAAAAGAGTCACTTTTTATTATCCAAGATCAACAAAAAATGCAGCTTATCCACTATAAACATGACAGTGAAGGAGCTGACTTCATCAAAATGATGTGAAAAAGAGAAAGTTACGTTGGGCTGATTATAAGCTCGTCTTAGGACGTATAAACCATATTAATCAAGACTGGCTAACACCAGCGGAGTATTTACCTTATATCTATGCTTTATTAGGTGATATTGACTTAGATCCTTGTTCTACACACTCTGCAAATGTTGAATTCCTACGAGCAAAGAAAATATATACCTTAGATGATGATGGACTAAATATGCAGGACCCTTGGACAGGAAAGGTATACCTATTTCCTCCAACATTTGGGAGATGTTCTTTTAATAAAGAAAGAGGAACATGGAGATGGAGCTTAAAAGCTGGCGTTTCGTCAAAAGCACCATCAATTATATGGTTTAGACGACTAATAAAAGAGTGGAAGCTTAGAAATATACCAGAAGCTTTGTTTTATACAACTTATCCAGAAATGATGAGAATTTGCCCCGAAATGTGGGATTTTCCAGTATGTATACCTACTGATAGAGCAAATCTGATTCATGGAAGTGATCTGTATACGCTGAAATCCCCTTTATATTGGGGGTATTTTATATATTTACCAAGCCTTGAATTCGGTTTTGATCAAACTGAACGATTTAAAGAGATATTTTCTAATTTAGGTAAAATCATCTGCTAAATTAAGATTTTAACGTATCATGTTAAATATGACAGACTCTCAACTCAAAATAGCAACTGTCTGTGATGACGTTAAAGAACTCTTATTACATAAAAATAACAAATATGGTAACTCTGCGCTTGAGCCAGCTCGTATATTCAGTAAATCAAGTGCAGTTGAGCAATTATTAGTAAGGATCGACGATAAATTAAATAGAATCCAAAAAGGAGCAGGGTTGATTGGAGAGGACGAAGACGTCATAATGGACCTAATTGGCTATTTAGTATTGCTTAAAATAGGATTAAACCAACAAAAAGATCTACAGAAAATCCTTCCTTCATGCAGTACGAAACCCTCCTAGAAAACTACACACCAGAACTTCAACTAATCGATGCACTGGACATGCTTAAACATTATGAGCCCGACGCGGCGAAGATCCTAGACCTCTGGGCTTCTGAGTCCAATAACGAAAAAACTGACGCATCACTTCCCCAGAAGGATCCCAGTCCAGCATCTTTCTCTCAAGATATTCAATTGCTTTCAACTGATTGGGAGCCCCAGTATAAGTCTCAGGGAGATTTAGTAGACATCTCTTCACCCGACAACGATGAGGAACTAACGTGGGAATCTCTTTATCTGCAGCGTAATAGGTATCCAATTCAACACGACGTTTATCTATCATTAGATCGCCCCCAGACCTCCAAAGATGATTGATATAAGGACTCCACTCTTTAATAATTTTAGTCTTGCCAGCAGAAGTATTTATTAATTCCAGTAAACGACAGGTCTTAAACGAAGTTATACCAATACTGTGAGCAAAACTTAAAAGAGAAGCTTTACGATTCGTATTTAAAGGTACTAAAACATAGTTAGCTACCAAATCAGAGAACTCTTTTAAGTCTTCCTCTAATTGAAGGTCTATTTCCTCCTTCGTTGCTTTATCAATAGAATTAAGCCACCTTTTACCTAGTTTTTTACTTCCGTACCCAATTCTCCATATACTTTCCCCATAGTCCTTATAAGATGCATAACGCCCCATACCAATACAAGTACGAGGCGCTGAGTGAGATTTTATTAGATTGATACCCTTTCTAGTTAAAAAGGGATGTTCCTTCCACCTAGTCTGGACTTTCTTTTTCTTATGGGACGACAACGCTACCGCTGTAACTAACCTCAGAATAGCCGTCTAATTTAAGTAAAACAATATAGTCCTTGGCGGCATTAGTTACTGTTACACCTACAACTCCTTTACCTTTACCATCTCGAACAATATTTGCAAATTTTGAATAGCCAGTTGGCGCACTTCCTGCAGTATAAGAATCCTCTTGAAAAATCTCCATAGTGTTAATAGCACTACTACGATCAAGAGTAACTTTAATATCTCCTGTACCTCCTGGATTTACACGGAAGCCCCTAATAGCTTCACCTGGATTAGAAGCTGCTGTTGAGCCGAGATAGGTAACTTCAGACCCAGCATCAACGCTTTGTGTGTCTAAAGTGCCTTCAATAGTGCGAGTAGCCATAGTATTTAAGAGATCTGTCCCACCGTGGAGATGTTGAATTTGATGTCGGCGTCAATGCCGTGATCTTTCAGAATGTTAAAAAACATCTGTTTGTCTAAGGCTTTCTGGTGTAACATTTCAACGAAAGCTTCCTCCAAATCTGAACGATCAAGAGTTTGAATAGCTAACGAAGCAGCGTGAATTGAAAATTCAACGTCAACTGGAAGCTCTAATGCGTCCATAAAAACTTAGAACCTTATACATATATTACCAGCGCTGAACTGACACTGCAATTCCTCGTCTATGACGTTTACCACTCAACTTTTGCGCACTACGTCTAAGTAGAAGCGTACTGACACCGTAGCTTCCTCCAAACAATACTATAAAGTTCAGAATAATGAACTCCAATTACCTGTATAGTTACACTTATCTATTGTAAGCACATTCGAACTTAATAATGGACCCAAAAGAAATGCAAGATGGAATTAAGTATCTTACAAGAGGCGCTTTAGCTGGTACATCAAAGACAAGTCTCTTAAGAGAATTTAAAGAAAATGGTAAATATAATGATAAAGAAATTGAATGGTTATTACAACTTTGCAATTTTAAAAAGAAACCAAAACGAATTGATTATGACTATTTCTATAACAGCCCAATTACAAAAAAGGCACTTCAAATAAAATATCCATTCACGCAAGTTTATGCTTATAGAAATTTTCTAACAGAAAAAGAATGCTCTACATTAATTAATTATATTGATACAGCAGCCTTTAGATCACCATTAGCAAATGATGAAGATGAATATGAAACTTCAGACTATAGAACTAGTCAAACTGCTAATTTAGAACACTTTCCTAATGAAATAGTCTTTGATGTAGAGGAAAGAATAGGAAATTTATTAGAACTAGACACCTTCCTAGGAGAAGGATCCCAAGCACACAAATATCATCCAGGAGAATATTATAAAGAACATTGGGATTTCTTTCTACCTAATGAGAAAAAACAATATAAGGTTTACTGTGAATGGATGGGTCAAAGAACCTGGACAACAATGATCTACTTAAACAATGTAAAAGAAGGAGGAGAAACATATTTTAAACGACTCAATTTAAAAATTAAACCAGAAAGAGGCCTTCTTGTAGCTTGGAATAACTTATACAGAAATGGAAAACCAAATTATAAAACTATGCACGAAGCTTTACCACCACTAAAAGAAGATAAATACGTAATTACTAAATGGTGGCGTAGCTGGGCGTTGATTTAATCAAAAACCAAACTTAGTTAAACCAGATTCATGCAAAGGCGGACCCTCTGTAGGGTTTCCGGCTTGATCCCAATATTGTCCTACAAGATACGTTGATTTTGGAATATATTGTCTATCCATCTGTTTTAATAAATCACTAGCACGAAGACTTTGGAATGCATTAGCAGCACCTAAAGATTTAGACCATTGACCAGAACCCCATGAGTTCATGCCGGAACTGTGCTCTTTCTTTAGTGGCCCCCACAGAGGTTCATTCATAGAATTATCCTCGGTTAAGTAGTAATCGTCCTATCATCCATCTTCTCTCTAACAGTCATAGGCTTCTCTCCAGCGATAGCACGCCTTCCTATAGCAGCATCCCTCTCATATCTATGATCTTCCATCTCATCAGCAACTTTTAATGCTCTTTCACGTAAGAATTCATATGGATCTATTTTAGGTTCCACTATAAAAAAACTGATACTGCTATCTCAGTTTAACAAATCTCTACTTCCTCAGTTACCATTAGAATCTCTTCGTCTACTGGATCATATTCAGCATCTTCTAGTAACTTCAATAAATAGTAGTGAATTCTGTCTGTAACCCAACGTAAATCTTCTTCACTAATATCACAAACTATGGCATCTATAGAGAGCTGACGGGATGGGGCACGTACATGCTCTGCTAATAACTCAAGGGCTCGATATCTACTTTTGTTCAACTCGCCTAACATGAGACTAGGGGTCAACGACCTCGGTAGTAGTGGATTCTGGAGCTGTTTCAGATTGTTGTTTCAAAATAGCGGCATACTCCAAAGCACCACAAACTTTTAAATAACCTTCTTTGGATCTCATAAGCTGGGCTTCAAGATCTTTTATTGTTGTCTCTAATTGTTCACGCTGTTCTTGTAGCTGATCTTCTAGAGGCTTTGGAGCGTCTGCCATGGTTCAAAAAATAAATAACTCATCAAAGAGACAATAGCCGTCCTAAATCTTGAGATATATATCTACCCCACTAAATCTCTCGAAAATTCAACCAGCACCACCCTGTAGCCCCTCCACTAGCAAATAATCTTGGATTCACATGATCAAAGTTATAGTGAACATCTTTCCCTGATAGAGGGTTTCTATCGGACCATAATCCATTAATTAAATCCATTTGACCGAAAGGATCTTGAACTAACCAATATCCATCTCCATATCCGGTAATTGCTACAAGATGAGTCCCTTTAGTCGGCTTTATTAACTCCCCTTTAGAGAGTAAACTCGCTGCAACAGGTTTTCCTTTTCTTATCTCAACTTTAATATCCTCAGGATCAGCAGAGTACGTGAAAGTAGATTTCATCCCAAAATCAGCTAAAGCTTGAACATGAGCCTCTCTTCGAATGCTCTTACCATACTTATTAAGTGTCTCTGAGTATTCCATAACCCCGTTAATACCTGGGGTTTTAAGATATTTAAGACACATTGCAAAAGTAAAAATATGACTATCCCCTACCTTTTCTGGATCTTGATAAAAATAAGGAAAATCTTTTAGAAAAACTAAATCGCCATTAACTGTATAAGGTAGGGATATATTTTTTGACGACAGTCCATCCCAGTGATTATCGTCTATCCACCAGTTTCCTAAACCATATAACATCTCCAGATGAGTATGCTCATTCTCTCGATCCAGTATCTTGCAGCGCAATATGGACCGAGAAGGTACTATTTGAGCCTTCTCATCATTAGATAGCTCGCTTACCTCTGCAGGACGTTTCTTTAACCAAGTGTGGCATTTTGAAGTAACTGAAACCCAACCCCAATAAAGATCGGACACCCTAATGGAAAATACTGTTCACATATTAACCAAGCCTTACCTAATTACATAGAATATTTAGGTTGATCTTTAGAATCAGGATTCTCAGCCTTAATTACTAATGGAGCCTGCTCAATCCTAATAGTTTGAACAGAAGAATTAGCTGCAGCTTTTTCAATCATGCTTTCCATATCTTTCTTACTAACTTGGCCATTACTATCACCATTCATCTTCATAGTTCCATCGCCCTTTTTAGACGCTGTAGCGATCCCAAAACTGGCCAAAACACCAGTAAACACGCTAGCTATGAAGGTTGGATCTATCTTCTGTTGAGGAACTCCTGGAATAGCAACATAATTTAAAGTTAATATTCCTCCGCTCCAAACCAATACCCCAATTCTGACCATTGTGGAGATAATTGCAGCCTGTTCTTCTTGATCAGGGAGAAGGGCAGCCTTAACTTTGCCAAGTACACCTTTCTTCTTGCTATCATCCTTCTTTTTAGGATCTTCAATTACATTTTCAGACATCGTATAGTAGCAATACGTATTAAGTTTACCCTCAGTTAAACTTATATTGCCTAAGGTATTAATCCCTACTATGTGGAAACTTCTGCCGTTATTAATATTATTTATTGCACCTTCTGCTCGTGCAGATCTGGTCCATCGTCTATCAACTTCAACTCAGCTATCAGTTAATGGAGCAGCAACAGCCTCAGAACGTGTCGGAAGCACTTATACAGTTTCTGGTTCCAATATAAAAGTAGGAACAGGGAATAGCGATGTTTTTGGTGGCTTAACAATAGGATCAGCTACTGCAGCTGCAACAATGAAAGCAGGTACATATGATGTAAATACTGTAGGCAGTGCTTTTTCTTTCTCCGAAAGTTATACACAAGGAGACGCCGTACCTGCAATAGGATCTGGTGTTGATGTTACATCTGGAGTTGTCGCAGATATGCCTGCTTTTGGTAATACAACTACGCAATCTGGTGGCGTTGCTGGATCACTTGCGGGCACAATTACAAGTGCAGGAGTCTCCACATTAACCGCTGGTGGCGCAGGAACCTCTGCAGTTGGTCAATTTGTAAGTGAGATAACTATCGGAGATTAAGCCGGTTATGAAAAGGCTTATAGCTCTTTTATTCTTTATATTTACACCTAAAGTTTCAGCAATCCCTGTTGTACCTAATTTTACACAGGGTAGTATGAGTTCCCATACAGAAACAACATCGCAAGTAACTGAAACTATAAATTCGATGGATTATGCGACTGGATGGCAGTATACTGTGACTGGCACAAACGTCGATCACTCAGGAACAAGTATTTCGCCTAATGCAGTGTCAGGCAATAGCAATACGCTTCAAGGTGTTACAACAACATGGACCGGCTTAAATGCAGCAAACAAACCAGATTGGAACATTGTACAACCGGCTGGCAGTTTTCAATTTACAGAATCATATCGAGCTCCTGGAATGGTCAACCAAACAATAATCCAAAGAGTTACCGAGATCCAAAGTGTGACAGATACAACTTCAATTTTCAGCAATTAAAATATTTCCTTCTAGTATTACTCAATGCGTCAATTCTCTTCCCGACAGCATCACGCGCTGGTGACGTTGGCGGTGTTAGCGCCACTGCTAATCCTGTTGCTAATAGTTCAGGTAGTGTCACCAACCAAGCCATCCAAGTCCTACAGGGACCGTACATTACCAACACCTATGGGGACGGAATCTCGTGCCAGGGTCCTACTATGAATATCACGCCATTCGTGACTTCTTCTAAATCTTGGCAGATTCCTAATGAAGAATATTATGATTCGCCTGTGTATGACATGTCTACAGATGATGATGATAATTTAATTAATCCAGGAGAAGTTCTTTATTATGTACCTACAAGAACAGGACAAAAAGATCAACATGGTTTTAATTATGGAATATCTGCAACTTTCTCTATGCCTCTAGATGGTAGCTTACAAGCGAGATGTAAAAAAAGTGTGGACTCACATATAGCAATGAGAAATCAATTAGTAGCAAATAAGAGATTGGATTTTGAACTCGCCAGACTTAAAAATTGTGGAAATTTAATGAAAGAAGGAATTCGATTTCATCCACGTTCAAAATTTGCAATTATTTGTTCAGACATAATGCTTACTCCTATACCTGGAAAAGTAGTTCCACATACCCATTCTATTTCTTCTCCTTCGACTTCTTCGAAAAACCCTTCTTCAAAGGAAGTAACCCCCTCTTCTCACGATAACGATCAGCAGCTATCTCAGCCCGAGTCGGACGATAAGGAGTCTGACCAAGCTTCTTCTGGATGGCTCCGATGGCCTTTTTCACGGCAGGCTTCACCACCTTCAGAAGAAGGTCCGCCAGCGGCTTTGCTAGGAGGGCCGATGTCGTTGCCACCGCGGCAATAGCTGCAGTCGTAGTAACTAATTGAGGTGCAGGTAAAAATTGCTCTGCAATGCCAATATCTTCATACAAAATAATACATATCGTACCTTCTTTATTTAATTCATAACCTGATACCTTTTCTTTTTTATTTTGTGCAATATCTCCTATACGAGGTGAATTAGGTGCAGGACATTCCACATCTTCTTTAGTTTCAGGTATCTTAGTTTCAGGAACAGGAGGTGGAGTTTTAGGCTGTTGATACGATGGTGGCTTTGCAGGAGAAGTATATACTAAATCATGTGGGGAATAATCCATTGCATTAAAAGATGGATACTGCCCATGAGGACATAATGTTCTTACACCATTATCATCCTCTATTGGTAAATTAGCTGCTCTTTTATCGTCTGGATGCCATTCTACACAGCCTGGTAGGTCAACTATAGGAAACCCTATTTGGACCGTTACAGGCGCTGGTAAAGGGACTAGAGAAGGCTGTTGAATAGCCCAAACAGGAATCTGATATGTACCAATATTCCTGACTTGAATATCAGGAATTTCCGACACTAAAACTTAGGAATTCCCATACCTGCTGAAGGTAATCCAGTAGTTGTAGGTAATTTTGTATCAACTAACCCAGGAAGCGATCCACTAACTGAATTAAGTACCTGAGACTTGATATTATTAATAAGTTTATCTCTCTGTATATAAACATATAAACCACTCCCAACAATGGCAAGAGATACAACACCAGCCGACACTGCGATGACATTTACAATTTTTTGCATGATTTATTCAGAAATTAAGGTTCCTTTACTTCTACGAATCTCTCTTAAACTTTCAAGATCCTTAGATTTAGTACCGCCATCATACTCCCATGCATATCCTTTTTCGATCATTTCCTCGTTGAGGGACTTCTGATGATGGCATTCACAATCACACTCTTTAGTGCATTCAGGATATCCAATATATAACCAACCTAGAAGACGCCCATATTTACCTACACCACCTTTTAACTCAGTTCTAATTACTAGATCCTCATCGCCAGCTATAGCTCCCTCAAGCCTATATTCAAGCCACTCTGTAGCATCAATTCCTAATTCTTTCTCTTCTAAATCACGAGTACGTTTTTCAGGCGTATCAATTCCTGCTACTCGAATTCTTTCAGATTTACAAATATTAAAACCTAAATCTAAAGTTACATCTATGGTATCGCCATCGACAACACGATCAACAGAGATAACTCTAAAGTTATAACAGTTATTCGTATTAGGTGGTTTCATTAATTTTTATTAGCTAGATGGTGGAGTGGGTTTATTAGCTACTAGGAAAGCAGTAAAGTCTGTTTTAGGCTGATGGATATGTCACCATAAATCGCCAAACAAATGTAGCATCAATTTCGTCAGCATTTAAAGCACTACCATTTCCACTACTAAGTTGATGAGATAAGGAGACGCTACCAGAACCACTTGTACAATGTCCTAGCGGTCCGTGAGAACCAGATGCAGAGTTATCTGTATAATGTGTGACAACACCACCTTCATGATTTGAGTCTCCACTTGAAACATCTCCTACAGTAAATGGGAAATTATGGAGAGTTAACTGAGATGAGCCGCTTCTAGCAGTTAGCCTTATAGCTCCTAGCAATGTGACTAATTGGCCGACTTTGATATAACTTCCACCACAATCAGCATGATAAGTAAAGGAATTACCAGATCCACCTAATTGAGGTGTCCAAGTTCCAATTTCATAATCCGCAAGAAGTTCCGATGCCACTGTACCGCTAGAGTTAGCAGTGGCGCTAAAGTCAATACCGTGACCAGACGTTCCTATTATTAGGTTTCCATCTGCTATATTTACATCTCCAGTTGATTTTATTCTTAGTAGTTCTTTATTAGTTGAGTTCTGATTAGCAAAATAGAAGTCCCCATCATTTCCAGACTGTTGTATTGATCCAAAATACATATCCGCGCCACTACCGGTACGGAAGGCTATTCCAGCAAAAGCATTTGCAGTTGAACTAGGATTTTCTAGTTTTAATAAATTATTTGATTCAGTAGTAGCGTTGTCAACAGTATACCCAGTATTAAATGTCTCAGTTACGTGCAATCTAACATCAGGAGAAGATTCTCCTACACCTATAGCTTCTGTAGATTCTAAGGTTCCGGTTACAGTAGCTCCACCTGAAGTTGTCTCAAACTTCTTAGAGTTGTCGTAATAGAGCTCTACATTCCCATTACCATTAAATTCGATATTAGTTTCCCAAACACCACTAGCAAGATTTTGTATATAGAAATGTCCTTGTGTTGCAGCACCAAATTGCCATTTATCAGCATTATCATCACCTTCATCGGCATGGAAGTATAACCTAGCATCTCCATCTTCTACACCTGTAATAAATGCTTCTTTATGGAGAATTGTGCCAGTTGAACATGTCTCAAACTTTTTATCGTTATTGTAATAGAGTTCTACGGCACCGTTCTTTTTAAAGATACCCATAGCTTCACTACTATCGGAATCTTTAATCTGTACTTCTTCAGCAGCTCGTATGAGTAAATTTCCAGTACCAGTTTCATCTATAAATGAATTAGACCCACTATGGTAGATTTGTAGATCATTGCTATCTCCAAATCTTAACTTAGTACCATCTGGTATATCTATCTCATCACCTTCACCTTGAATAGTTAAAGCAGTTGCACTATTTGTCTGGAACTTCATTGTAGCGGTAGTACCACTAGATCTAGCATTGAAAATTACACCTTCATCTGCTGCACCAGCAGCTTCAGTTACTATTGCTAATCCTCTTGCTCCTGAACCTCCTGATCCAGAAAATATTGCTTGTGTAGTATTGGTTCCAGCATCTACAGAGACTGAACCACTAACACTAACTCCAGTACTCGTTGTCTCAAACTTCTTTGCATTGTCGTAATAGAGTTCTACGGCTCCATCATTGATGAATCGTCCCATTGACTCACCTGAGACACTAGTGAGAGCAAGTTCAGTGCCATTACTTCTTATCGCGAAGATGCCTGCACCGTTTTCATCTATATACGAATGACTACCGTTGTGGTAGATTTGTAGATCTGAGCCTGTTCCAAATACAGCCTTAGCATTATCATTAAAGATCAAATCATCTTCTGACTTATCCCAAACAACGTTTGCAGATGCACCAGTAAACGTTACATCTCCGTCGTGTGTAGCACCATCGTCTACGACTGTTCCGGTAACATTTATACCTCCAGTTACCGTCTGCAACTTGTTTGAATTGTCAAAATAAAATTCACACGCTCCATTATCAGTAAACGCAGCTAAAGTTTCAGCCATATTCTCGCCACCACGGATGTAGATTGGCTGACCATCATCTGTACTTATATTTAAACCGCCAGTAAGGTTTTTTATATATGAGTCGCTCCCATTATGATAAATCTCTAAATCCGAACCTGTACCGGCGATGAGTTTTTTATTGTCGTTAAATCTAAACGCGTCTCCATCAAGAGTAAAAGTTTGAACTCCGTCAGAAGTGAAACCCATCTGACCAGCAGTTACCGAGTACATTCCGGTGTCATTATCCGTACCGAATGTGATCGACGGAGATGTAGCAGACCCCGCAGGAAACTCCGTACCTACTGTGACGTAATCTGCACCTGATAAAATTACACCAAAGAATGCATGCCCATTAGCAGGAGCCGAACTAAATACAATATTGGTTCCTAATAATTTAAATCCTGCACTACCTGTAGGATCTGGCTCTTGAATTACCCCATTAACTGAGAGATATATCTGTTGAGTATTGATTGGGAAAGGAACTGGTGCGTAACCTCCAACTGTCAATGCGAATGATGTTTCGCTCCCGTTAAAACCAGAACTTATATCATCAATAATTTTGTTGCCTGACTCTGCAACCTGTAGATCGTTCCCAATATACATTTGTATCGAATAACTTTATTATCTTCTATTGTATTTCGACTCTGTTTATCTATTCCACTTCCCATTTAGTATTAGGTCCATTAGTTGTAGGAGCTTTAGGCCAAACAACGGATCCATATCCAGTTTTCGCATATGTTTGAGGTATATCTCTTACTGATTGACGATAGGCTGCCCATGCAGCTTGATCAACACTACAACCCGGAGTCATTGTCCAATCAGTAGTTCGTAATAAAAAATCTCGCTTTTTACGAATAATATTCCAACTAGTATCCTCTAGGTTAAGTATTGCTCTATCAAATTGCTTGTCAATTTCACTTTTAATATCTTCAAATTGCCTTTGAAGTGAGCTAACATCACCAAATGTAGATAAACCCATGAGTCTTAAGTCTGATCAAGATAACTCAATGTTAAATCCATAGCTGTTGTTGTATCACATCGTGCTCTCAAAACATCACTGGATTCAAGAATAATCTTACTTCCGGTAATTAATTCCAGTGAAGATCCAGCTGGGACAGGAACTCCTTTAAGAAGATAGACACTGTCTCCACTATTAGGCACTAAATAAACATCGACATTTGCACTAGTAGTAGTTTTGTTAGCAACCAATGCATTAAGAATAATAAGAGTTGATGAGTTTCCAGCAGTGACAATGTTGGTATTTGTACTACTAACAGCATCTGTAACTAAACTAGATTTAGTTGCCTGTTTGAAGGTATTTGCCATATCAAGCTAAAGCGACGATGAGAGCGATGTTGTCATTAGAATTAAACAGTCCACTTACAGTTAAGCTTCCTGCAATGGAAACGTTACCTGGTATGGTTACTGATCCTGATCCATCTATTGTAAGCCGAGCAACACCTCCTGTTACCATAGCTAGTTGATCTGCACCTGTAGAGATAATTCCTGTATTAGGGTCGTTTGCAAATTTAAGAGCGCAGCTTGTTAACGAGCCCATCCCAAAAGATGAATTTGTTCCATCTTCTCTTAGAAGTGCTATTCCTCCTGAAGTCGTATTATCATGGATAACACAGATTTTTTTATCTGTATCAACAGTGACTTCACCTACCGCACCAATGAAAGTAGATGTTTGAAGAGTCGATCCCCGACGAAGTTGTACTTGAGTGGCCATAAGACTATCCTAATGCAACTGCTATTGCAGTTGCGAAACTTTCAGTAGCTATATTTCCAGTTTCATCTGGAAGAGTAAGAGTTCGATCCGCAGTTGGATCTGTGACTGCAAGAGTCAGTTCATAAGCATTAGCTGTAGCTCCTTCAAAAACAAGTGGACTACCTCCTGCAAGAACTGCACTAGTTGCAGTTAATACTCCTGTAATCGTAGGAGCACTTAATGTCTTATTTGTTAAAGTCTGAGTTCCAGTTAATGTAGCTACTGTTGAATCAATGGCGTAAGTAACAGTCGCACCTGTAGCACTAGTATCAATTCCTGTACCCCCAGTAAGAACTAAAGCCTCCGAGTCTAAGTCAATATCTATATTTCCAGAGTCAGTCTGAATGTCTAAATCTTCAGCTGTTATTTTTGTATCTACATAAGCTTTAATACTCTGTTGAGTAGCTAAGTGAGTTGCTGAATCACTCGACATAGTATCTTCATCTTTAATTGAAGTACCTGAAATAGTGCTATTTAAAACGGCACTTGTTAATGTCTTATTCGTTAACGTATCTGTAGTAGCTAAACCAACAAGTGTATCTGTTGCGTTTGGAAGTGAAATAGTTCGATCTGCAGTCGGATCAACAACAGTTAACGTTGTTTCATGAGCATCAGCAGTACTTCCTTCAAAAATAAGATTTGAATCACTAAGAAGAATACTAGTAGCGATAGGAGCAGTTATAGTTTTGTTTGTTAACGTCTGGGCTCCAGTTAAAGTTGCTACTGTTGAATCAATCGCGTAAGTAACAGTTGTACCTGTAGCACTAGTGTTAATTCCTGTACCACCAGTAAGTGCTAAAGCTTCTGAATCAAGATCAATATCAATGTTTCCAGAATCTGTAGTAATATCTAAATCTTCAGCAGTAATCTTCGTATCAACGTAAGCTTTAATACTCTGCTGCGTGGCTAAGTGAGTTGCCGAATCACTCGACATATTATCTTCATCTTTAATTGAAGTTCCTGAAATAGTGCTATTTAAAACAGGACTAGTTAAAGTTTTATTTGTAAGAGTTTCAGCTGCAGCAATTAAAGAAACAGTTCCGTTAACATCTTGAACGGTAAGCGTTCGAGTAGTACTACCAGATATACCGGAACATTCGAAGGCTAATTGTTTTGTATTATCTGAATTATCTCTAATACGGAATCCGCTATCATCTGTAACTACTGCAGTAGATGTAATAGAAGATAAACCCGCAATTGTTGTAGCAGTACCTCCTAGAGCAATACCTGTACTACCTACTGTTACTGAACTATTAGCAAGCTGAGCATTCGGGATGGAACTTGTACCTATTTCTCCAGAAGAATATGTTAACCCTGATCCAGAAGCAACGCTTATATGAGCTCTAACTTCAGAAGCTGATGGACCTGTATATGTAATAACACCTGTCGAATTGTTATATGCAAGACTTCCGTCACCACCAGCATCTGTAACTGAGATTGAATTTAATAATGCAACCGTACCTGTTGAATCAGGTAATGTAATTGTCCTATCAGCTGTGGCGTCTGTTGCAGTTAAGGATGTCTCATAGGCATTGGCTGTTGAACCTTCAAATACAATATTTCCACTTCCAATACTGATAGTATTAGCAGCATCTATCGCACCCGCATATAGAGTTGTACCTATTAATGAAGTTGAAGTTAAAGAACTTAACCCAACAAAAGTAGTTACTGTTGCCCCAAGGGTGACACCAGTGCTACCAATAGTTACTGCACTATTGGCGAGATTACTATTTCCGATAGAAGTAGCAGTCGTTAGTACAGTTCCAGTTTCATTTGGAAATGTAATTGTCCGATCTGCTGTTGGATCAGTAACAGTTAGTGTTGTCTCATAAGCATCTGCTGTTGCACCTTCAAAAGTAATCCCACTAGTAGTTAATTTTAAAGAGTTTGCAGCCTCAGCTGTTCCTACATTTAACGTCGTAACATTACCAGTAGTTGCCGTCAGCGCACTTATACCTGTAAACGTAGTTACTGTTGCACCAAGTGCTACCGCAGTTCCTCCAATCGTTACCGAGCTGTTTGCTAGCTGTGCATTAGGAATAGCACTAGTCCCAAATACACCAGTGGAAGAGTTATATGTAAGTCCTTCACCTGAAGCTATACTTACCGCACCACGTGCTCGTGCAGTCGTATAATAAAGATTTGTATTTTCTGTAAGATCGGCTGTTGTATTTCCGGCAAAGTCTAATTTATCCGATGGAGTATTCAACTCCTGGAATAAACCACTGAGGATTACAATCGACTTTCTAGCTGCCATACTTCAAACCAACTCAGTTCTATATATTCTTTAAAAAAAGAACTTTTTATTTTATATCTATCTTACCAAGAATATAGTTATTAACTCCTAACTGCAGGTGCCTCTATCTTGACAATAAGCTGAGCTGTACTAGAAGCTCTCCCAACTCTAACAAGATAAGTACCAGCTCCACTTGGAGGTGTTGTTACTACTCCACCAGAACCAGAACTAGATAAGTAATAATCACTTCCAGCTGTTAACCCTGAAGTAGCTAATTGACCATGTGTAAGGCACCTTACAGTTTCACCTGTTAATTTCGAAGTTTGGGCAAAACCAATACAAGTAGCTTTATCAACGGTATCATTCGCTATAGCTTTACCAACTTTTCCATCACTTACACGAGAATATAAAGCCTCACCTTGAACAACGTTTTCAAAAGCAGGAGCTGTAAAACCAGCAATAGAGTATACCTGTTTTCCAGCAACTGTAGTTTTCAAATCAATTAAAACACCAATTAAACCATCAAAATTAGAATCGTATGGTTCATAATCTTTTGCACCAGCCATCAGTCTAACCTCACAGGTGGGTCAATACGAATACTAAAAATAGCTGTTGTTCCTGGCTCTCCTACTCTTGCAACAGCTTGTCCAGAGGCTGAAGGTATCGTAGTTGTTATAGCCCCAGCAGTTGATGGACTTAAATAGTAAAGATCCCCAGGATCTAAAGTAAATGGCATTGTCTTAGTCCCCATAGTTACTACCTTGCATGTACCTGTAGCGGAAGTAACAGCATCCGCAAAACCAATAACATGAGCATTCTCTAAGGACCCATCAGCAGCGCTAGCTTTACCAACTTGAGCATCCGAAGCTCTCATATATAAAGCATCACCATCGGCAACATTTTCAAATGCAGTAGCATCAAAACTTAAACGTGTAGGAGCAAAAGTGGGAAATCCTTCTTTTACATCAATCAATGCGTCTACCAAACCTCTATAATTTGGTTCATAAGGTTGCCTAGTTTTTGTAAAAGAATTGGCGTCCAACAGATCGACAATGACTGCTAT
>Ga0209756_1001325_pt1 | contig 22917 bp, 32 predicted proteins | sample ETNvirenome_6_85_FD_184071 | JGI IMG/M metagenome (GOLD analysis project Ga0209756, IMG submission 184071) | Marine viral communities from the Pacific Ocean - ETNP_6_85 (SPAdes) (version 3) | ecosystem: Environmental > Aquatic > Marine > Oceanic | place: Pacific Ocean | collected 2013-06-19 | reverse complement strand
ATCTCTATTTTCTTTTTCTTTTTAACTGCCTCATCTCTGATCTTTCTCATTTTCTTTATCTTATAATTAAACAACTCCAAAGACATCCCATGTTTTTCTATGATCTCTTTAGCATTGTACTTAGTGTGTTTCTTACACCTTTCTCTTTTGACATCTTCAATTAAATCCCTATCCTTTAAGACATTGACTACAAAATTGATTGATGGGAAGGAAAGATGTCCATGATATTTATATTTAAAATTAGCATATTCATACAATAGAAGTGTATTGGCAGAGCCAATCAGTTCACATATATCCATCAACTGATGAACTGAACGATTTAACTTTTCATTGTATGCCATAATTTAATTAATGATAATGCAGGTCATCGCAACCATCAGCGTGTAACTCAGAAAGAACGGTAGATTCTTTCCTGATCGCTCTCTGCACCATCATTAATTAAACTATTAATTGTCTAATTTTTTAATATGATCCCACAAAACATATCTCAGCTCTATTAATTCTTTTGTCCTTGAATTTTCTTTCTCAAATCTTTTCTAAAATCCATAATGTCACCTTTATTTAAAGAGCCGATAGTAGGATTCGAACCCACGACTTTCTCCTTACAAGGGAGATGCTCTTCCAACTGAGCTATATCGGCACAGGAGTGGAAGGAATCGAACCTACGACAACTCGGTTCCAAACCGAGGACTCTACCTGACTGAGCTACTCTCAGTTTATTTTATTAGTTGCGGGAGGTGGAATCGAACCACCGATGTCTGGCTTATGAGACCAGCATGTAACCACTACATCATCCCGCATTATTTAATCCCAAATAATATCTATCCCTAAAACAGCCCATCCTATTCCTGTTGTTCCATTTGTAATGTACATTGTAAAAGCACCAGCAACACATATTGCTGTACTTGCTATTGCTTTAGCTGTGTTAACATCCATTTATTTAATCCCATTCTAAACCTGATCTTTTAGTAAGTTGTTCAACAGACATCGTATCCCATATATCAGGTTCTTTCTTTTTATCATCAAACCATTTATAATATTCAAATCTATCTTCTACTTTAATGACTATCGGATCAAGCCATGCTTTCAATGCTTGCCAATTCATTAACATTCTACCTATTCTCCCATTACCATCAACAAATGGGTGTATATTTTCAAATTCAATATGAGCCTTTTGAATTTCTTTATATTTTTCATCACTTTCCCAAGTTTTTATAGATATTGTAGTTTGACCAGTGTTAAGTGCTCCTGTCCCACATGTATTTCTAATTGTATTTTTAAATTCAAGGTGTCTCCCCCACTTTTCTATCCACTCATTAACAGCACCTTCCAATGCTTTCTTTCCTACATTAGGACAAGTTCTATTGCCAATACGGACAGCACAATTTCTAAACTCACCACGATATTTAAAATCAAGAAAACCTCTCATTAAAATTTCATGTAAAGTTGTAATCATGCCAATAGTCATTTTTCTATAATCTTCTGACAACCATTTCCAAGCTATCATTGACTGCTCTAAAGCCTGCAATGACCATTCATTCTCAATCCAATTTGAATGAGTCAATGCTTCAATAAGTAATCTTGATTTTCTATTGTCTAGGTTCATAATTTAAACACCTTTATAAATAAAAATGCGATATAATCCCCAAGCATACCACCAAAAAGACTCCATACAGCTTGTATTAAAAAATCTACTATCATACTATATCCACTGATATCTTACTCCCATCAATATCCTTCTCTATATTTATTATATTATAAAACCCACCAAAACTATTTAACTTTCTATGGTCAATTAAAAATAATTTCTTTTTTGATGATGTAGCTCTTTCCATTAACAGCTCTAAAAGATCTTCAATTCCATTTTCTGAAAGCCATTGTGTTGGTTCATCCCATATTTCTATATCCCAATCTGAGCCTGTCCTACTCCTTATTAAATCTATCAACCCCATTGTACCAGCTATTCTTAACCGCTGGGATACCCCTCCTCCCCAACATTTAAACGGTACTGACTTATTGTTATAAGGAGAAACAACCTTTACTTCAAAACCTCTTTTGATTGACTTCCCACCTCTCGTTTCCTTTTCAATATCTAACTTTACTTCCCATTCAGATAAACCTAACTTCTGCAGATTATTATTTATGCAAATTTCAAACTCCTGCAAAGCTTGACTAACCACAAACAATCGTACATCTTTAAATCCTTTTACCCAAAATTCATACAGTTTACATTTTCTTTCCAATTCACTAAATTCTTTTTCCAATGACTTCAAATCATATTTGACTTTACTCAATCGTTTATCATTCTCTTCTTTCAACTTAACAAAAGGATTATCTTTAGTTAATAATTCTTTCTTATCATCTAACTTATCCCTTACTCTTGCACTCTTAACAGACACTTTTGTATTAGCATCACTCAATTCATATTCTACTTCTTTGATATCTTCTTCAAGAGTATCTATATTTTTATCCAATTCATTTAATTCTGAATCTATGCTGTTCAATTTTTTAAGATTGCTTTTCCTGTTTGTCTCATCAGCTTTCATTTCTGTTTCTATTTTATTAGCATCTTTATCCAGCTTTCTCAATTCATCTCTCAAATGTGTAGGTGATACATCTTGAAAACAATATGGACAAGTGTCTTTAACATTTTCAAATTTATCTATACTTTTTTCAATCAACTCTAATGCATGCTTTTTAACCATGATATTTTTATTTAAATCTTCTATACACTCTTTTATCTTATCATGCTCTTTAACCACTTTACCTATGTCTCTTGATGCCAATCTCAAATCTTCCTTTAATTCTCCTTGCTCTTTTTTTAATTCAGATACACTTTTCTCAAGAGTAGTAATTTCCTTTTTCAATAAAATTACACCAGTATCTATCTCTTTAATTTTGACCTTTTGGTTTTTATCCCAATCTTTTATGTCATCTTTAAAATCCTTTTCAGACAAAACTGATATCTTACCTTCCAAAGTGTGTCTATTATTGATGTAAACATCAATGTCATTTTTTATCAGCTTTACTTTTTCTTTTGCTTTTTCACTTCTATCAATCCAATCATCTAAATTTAATATATCACTAAATATCTTTAACTTCTCAGAAGGTTCAAGATCAAAAAACTTAGAAGTAAATTGGCTTATGAAAACCGAATACAAGAAACCATAAAAACCTAATCCGATAATGTCTTCAAGTTCTTGTTGGGTAATACCTGTCTTTACATCTGCCATTGCTAACTCATCATCACTATCAGCCACAGACACTTCCAAGAAATTAGGATTCCATCTTCTCAATAAAGTATAATATTTGCCATTATTCTCAAAATCTAAAGCTACAAAACACTTCTTATCACTATCCCAATTACCAATATCTCCTGCTCTTAACTTAGTAGAAGTCATACCATAAAATGCAAAACACAAAGCTTCAAATAAAGAACTCTTACCAACATCATTACCTTCAAGATTTTCTTCTACTTTATTTTTACCTGTTACATAACTTAATGTCTTCGAATTTATAATTTTAAAATCAAATGTCTGCTTTTCTTTAAAAGTTCTAAATCCTTGAATTGTCATTGATCTTATATTCAAAGCAATCCCTCTCCAGCCTTCAACAGCTCATCACCTATCTTTTCTTTTTCAGAAAACTCTTTCAATATTTGTGAAGGATTTGTTAATTTCTTTTTAGGGATTTTCATTTTTATCCCCTTGTCCTTTAAAGGCTTTAGCTCAACCGAAAACAATTCAAGTTTATTCTTTTTGCAAAACTCATTTACTTCTTTTCTCATAGCTGGATATTCATGAAACTCTGATCTGGACAAATTGATTTCAACTTTAGCATGATCTCCTCTTTTATATTCTAAATTCTTTAATTCAGAAGCATCTTTTATCTTAAAACTTCTCTTTGCTATTGTTGAGTAATTTATACTTTCAATTCTATTTTCCATAGAAATATGTAAAATCCTACCCTGATAATTATCACCAAACTTCACTGGGTAAGGAGCACCAACATAAATAAAATTATCACCAATTGACTGCGGTATATGATTATCACCTGATATGAATAATGTATTTTTATATTTCTTAAACTGGCTTGAATCATAACCTTCTTCAATACAATAACTATCATGCACCTTTGATCCTTGTACCATCTGGTGCATATAAACTATTTTATAATCATTAAAATTTATAGCTTTCCAATCCTTTAAAGGGTTTCTTGTGTGTGGTAAAAATAATTCAGATGAAGAATCTGTAATAATCTTAGTTATAAAACTAATCCCATCAAGCTCATCTAAAAATTTAAAAAATGGAATAGTGTCATCCTTATCATAATCATGATTCCCTTTAAGTATTCGTATTTCTTCAAACTCATCAAGTAAAGATTCTATAGAGCTAACAATCCTATTGACTAATTTATCTGAATGATTATTTTTCTTATCACAAATATCACCAAGCAAATAAAGTACAGTACTATTTGTCAATTTTCTTTGTTTCTTCAACCAAGGAAATAGCTCCCACCTGTACTCATTCCTTACACTATCATCTAAATGTGGGTCTGAACAGATAAGTTTACTCAAAATTTCTCCAATCACTTTTTGCAAATGCTACAACACATTGTTTCAAAAAAGTTTTAAAAGGCACAGCATTTGCACCAAGCCTATCAACATATATCTGAGCAATCCCAAAATCATCCTCTAAAAATACTAATGGATCTTTGCCATTTTCTTTTACAATCAATATTGGATCCTTAGCAAAAGCAGTAGCATCTCTGCTCACTTGATCCCAAAATTCTAACACAGAACCTTTTACTGGTTTACCATAAAATAAACTTTCAAGATGAACTGTTTTATATCTCTTACACTCAATAACATATCTTTCTAAAAACTTACTACCGATTGGATCAATAGCAGATATATCACCAACCTGTGTTGTATTCTTTTCGCCTTTTTTAAACTTAACAGTCGCCCTGCCACCTGACATAGCTGACCGCCAAAAGATATCATCTCTTTTATTATTAGATATGGCAAGACTCAGCTGCTTGCACACCCACCTTTCAAACTCAGCACCTTTTGTCTTGCCTCCACCTTTTCTCATACTTTTCTTTCAAGAACAGCCAGCACTTCTTTTAGAATATCAATTTCAGCCGTACTTTTACTTCCTCTCCTGGCTGCGTCTATAACGACCGCTGCTGCCTCTCTTAACACCCAATTTCTATCTAACTTATTAACCATACTTCCTCCTTATAATTTAAAAATAACCTTTTCTATATTATACTCATAATACTTTTTATGAATCCATTCATAGAACCTGTTTGGTTTAGTTTTCCATAGAATAAATGCAGACAACTTAGATAACCATTTAGGCAACTTAACCAATACCGCACCTATCAAATAAATATTATATCTGAAGTGTTTTTCATCATTATCAAAACAATATAACACTGATCGGGTAGAACAGTTACTCATATCACCTGAATAACTTTTATCTATATATTTCTTTTCTAAACAATATTGATAAAGATCAGTTCCTTTAATTGGATCAGTCATTGAATAACTTGTATAAGATACTTTCCCCTCTCTTGACATAGCAATAGTCCTGGCATCATCTGCATAGAATGACTCTGGAGCAGCAAGCATATAGTTTACCCACGTCTTTATACCATAACTATGAATCAATTTTAATCGTTCTACCATTTCACTATTATCCAATTTTGATTTTCTCTTTAAAATCTTTTCTCTTACACGCTCACTTGTACTATCAATAGATAAATGAACTGAATGACAACCTGCTAATTTTAAAAGTTGTACCAATTCCATATTAACGCTATCAATTCTCAAATAACAATTGAAAGGAATATTAACATATTCTTTATATTTCCACGAAAATTCTTTAAGCCAATCATCTGCTTTCAAAGCAAATAAATCATCACCAAACTTTATAAAATCACATCTATAATTACAGGCAACATACTGAATTTCTTCTATAATCCTATCAACAGAAAATCTTCTTACTATCTTTTGTCCTCTATACATTTTATTGTAATGATTATTCGCACAATAACTACAACTATACGGACAACCTCTCGAAGTATAAAATGTTTTCTTTGGAGTATCTTTCAAATATGAATTTGCTAATGTTAAATCTCTATCTGAAAAAGGTAATAAATCTAAATCTTGAATTAAATCATACTTCTTTACATTTTTATAATTATAACCATTTTTACATATAATATTAGGAGAAATTATAACATTATTCTTAGTAACTCCCAGCCCTGCTTCAACACCTTTTAAAAATATTTCAAAAGCTAACTCGCCTTCCCCAACACAATAATAATCCATCCCACTATTTTTAAATGTTTCAGGAGCAAAGGTAGCATGAGCACCACCAAGAATGGAAATAAAATCATGTTCCCACACGTGATGCATTCTCGCATTAAAATAACATATTTCTTCAAAATGCTGGATAGTAGTAGTATAAGCAACAACGTCTGGCTTCATATCATAAATAGTACAAGCATAATGATGCTTCTCACCACAACGACAATTTTTAACAACATCATCTTTATTATCCAGATTTAAAAAATTAGTCTCGTGCCCTAACTTCTTTGCCACTGCTGATAAATAAGCAACTGAAATCTGATCGGCATAATCTAATGTAGGAACTACAAAAAGTATTCTCATATAAGTATACAAACACACATTATCGTTACTACAAAAGCTACAATTACCAAAGTATCTAAATATCCATCACACTTTTCATTTTCATATTTATATTTTTCAATTATTTTCTCCATCATTTTTAATTATATCTCCTTTCATTTAAAATAATCCAATGCTTTAGTACAGCCCTCCAATGTCCCTATATCTATAAAAATATTTTCTTCATCTGCTACTTCAAAATCATAACAAGGTGTACCTATAAGAGGAGGGAAAACTTCTTTTTCTAAAGAACTGCGTTTACCCCAATCATTTAATTCAGAATACAAAGCTACATTATTAGCAAAATAAATACCTGAATTTATTGTATCTAAACCATTAACCAATACACCTAACCCAACAGCTACACCTCTTTCTAATTTGTAAATACTTTGCCTGACAAATATTTTAAAATCCACCGAACAGAATGTATCGCCATTCATTATAAAAAAATATTCACTTTTAATAAATCTCATAGCCTTCCACACTGCTCCCCCTGTACCTAATGGTATCTGCTCATGAGATATAATTTTCTCACACTTTTCAGGTAACATATTATGAGCATATTGAGCAACCTCTACTCCTTTGTGACCAGTACAAAATATAAATCTTCTAAATCCTTGATCCATTAAATGTAAAACCAATCTTTTTAAAAATGGAGTACCATTTATATCAATCAAACACTTTGGTATTTTATCATTTGTAACATTTCTTATGCGAGTACCCAACCCACCACACAATATCACTACATCTATTTTTGAAAGATCAATCATAATTATTATCTATAGTTGAATAATGAATAATTTGACTCCCTAATGATTCAAAATTAAATGGAACATAAACTGCTCCTTGCTTTACCAAAGCTTTCTCAATAATTTTATGTTTCTTTGGCTCAGCAAATACTAATAGAAAACCTCCACCACCTGCTCCCAATAGCTTACCACCAATAGCACCTTTCCTTAATGCCATATTATACATATGATCAATCTCATCTGTACTAATTTTACTTGAAAGATTCTTTTTTAATTCCCAGCTTTCATGCAGCAATTTACCAAAACTAATTATATCAGTATTCAAATAACCTATTGCCTCATCAACCATATCATGTATACTTTTTAAAGTGGCATTTTTTACTTTAAAATTCTGTACTTGACTTTTTGCTATCTCAGAAGCCTGTCTTGAAAACCCAGTAAAGAAAAGCATAAGATGTCCTTCTAATAATTTTAATCTTTGTTCTTTAAGAGTTAATGGCTTCACATAAAAACCCTGTTTATTAAATTCTATTTTGTTAAACCCACCAAAAACACAAGCCACTTGATCTTGTGATCCTACACACTCCTCTATTATCTGCTGTTCAACATGTAATGCAGCATCAGCTAACTTCCTTTTTGTCACTATATTGCCTTGTAATCCATACAAAGCATGCAATAACCCAACTGTAAATGCTGAACTTGACCCTATGCCTGACTTTGCTGGTATATCGCCAGTATGTACAACCTCTAATCCTCCCTTAACTCCAGCATATACAAAACAAGCCCTAACTGAAGGGTGCTTTATTTCTGACACCCACTTTACTTCTTCTCTTTCTGAATATCTAATAACATGATCAAACTTAAAAAATGGAGGAAGATTTCTTAAAAGGATATAGCAATATTTATTGATTGTGGTTGAAAGAACCTGACCACCATGATTATCATACCACTGAGGATAATCGGTTCCTCCCCCGAAAAATGATATTCTAAAAGGAGTTCTTGTTATTATCACTCTTTCTTTAATTCCTTTACTTTTTCATTATGGTTTTTAACCTCTTCTTCATCTATCAATAACTTAACAGCAGCAGGAGAAGTGTCATTTTCTTCAACTGCTAAGTAACACCCAGCACTAATATTCTTTAACAATACCCATTTCTTTCCATGTAATTCTTTTTTCTGACCACACATTAACATATCTAAAAAATCAAACATCAATTACTCCTAAAATAAAAAAAGTAGTGGGTGCAAAAAACAAAAACTCTATTACTGCCCCCAACAATAGAATCTCAACTGCCTTCTTCAATATATCCGACAGGCAACCACTACCTATTATTAAATTGAGTAATGGGTGCATTAAGGAGGCAAACCCATCTCCATAAGTTTGACAACACCACTATTTCAATATATTTCACGTACACCCACTACTCTATTTTTCAAATGACTTCTCCAAAAGTTTCTTTTTATAATACTCTGGAAATCCCCTCGTTGATCCTTTTATGACTTCCTTACCAAATTCGTTCCATAAAAATTTAGTTATAGTTTCTTTTTCTTCTTCAGTAATATCAATCTGAACTTCCTTTAATAACTTTCCTATATCTCTTGGTGAATTTTCAAGTTCATCTTTATCTCTTAAATGTTGTATAGCCTTATCCCATCTGGCTTCCGTTCTAAACTTTGCTTTAAATTCATCCCATTTACCTCTACTTGTCATTCCTTTCCATGATTTATTATGCACTTCTTTAAAAGCTTCAGATACATATTTCCCTGCCATCAATGGAATTGGCTGACCACCAAGCAGAAATGGCTTTACATAATTCTTTACAACAACACCTTCTATCTTTTGCCCACCTAAACAACTTTCTGTTTCAAGCATCTTTAACAATTCTTCTGGATTATTTATTTTGCCTTTATAAATCCGAGGTACAACATCTATATTAAGTCCATCTGCCCATTCTTTTAAAAACTCATATCTTGATTCAAATTTCATAGATGGAAATTTCATTACTCCAAATAAAATTAAATGATTATTAGGAACTCTATCATAAGCAAGAACATTATGCTTTGGCTTCTTCAAATATTCACAGTAATAAACTACATTATCTGGCAATCTGTCTTCTATTGCCTGAACATGCTCAATCCCTTCAAGAAACATCTTCTCAGGATTGTCTACATATAGTTGTGCTCCTTTACTTCTTAAAAATAATTCTCCATTAATCTTACCAAAAGCAAATTGACTACCATCTATCTTTTCTGTAATCTCTACTTCATCATCAAAGATGTTAGATATGTAATCTGTACCGATAGCAAATATTTTTGGAAAAGCACTAATCATTTTTATTCTCCATCAAAATCTAAAGTATTTCTTAATAAATTATTTTTACAAGTTAAACTAAATTGAAAATCAATAGTTGCAGAACCACTTTTATTTATTTTAAATACATGGTCTACTTTATTTCTCCCAATCTTATAAGAAGCAGTAACTTTTTTAACTCCCCCCTTTTTAAATTCGATAAACATACTTTTCAAATTTGGATCAATATTAGCAATCACCTTTATTCTCCTTATACCATTTTATAGTTTTTCTCATTCCAGATTCAATGTCACTCCAAATTCGTTCTCCTAAAAGTTTATCTATTTTACCAGTATCTAATAATCTCTTTTTAACAGTTGATGGCTTACCTTTTAAATACTTAATATTCTTCACATCTAAAAGTTCTAATATCCTATTAATACTAAATCCTTTTCCATACCCAACATTAAAAATATCAAATTTATCTACCTTTTCAGTTAATGCTAAAACATCATTTACAAAATCATCTACATAAATAAAATCTCTTACATCTTCACCATCTCCCCACACTTCAAATGGATCTTGCTTATCGGAATATTTTTTTATCAAAGCTGCCATTACATGAGAAGTATCTGGATTGAAGTCATCATAAGGACCATATACATTACTCGGTCTAATTATCAAACACTGCATAGGATTTTTTACTTTTGTGGAATAAAACTCACATAACTTTTCTCCATACCGCTTCATGTGAGCTACACCGAAATAACAATCTGGAGGATCGTTTTCATACACATGTTTTTCATCAAATATCAATGCGTCAGTTTTAGAATCCAATCCGATAGAACCTTCAAATTCGTCGTTCTCATTAAAAACATTCTCAGGATACACAGCACCACTACTTATAAACACAAATTTCTTTACACCTGCTTTATGAGCAGCATCTAATAGATAAGTATTCATTACTGTGTTATCAGTTACCAAAGCTGCAGGATTCTCATTCATAAACTTTGCTCCATGTGTTACTGCTGCACAATGGATAACTATATCCATTTCTTCTACTACATTTTCACAATCCCTTTTTTTAGTTAAATCTCTATACATAGGAAATGCTTTTATAGTAGGATCTTGCAACTCATTACCATGAATAACATAAAATAAACCACAATCCATTAACTGATTTAGTTTTAAAAGCATATTAATTCCTATAAACCCACTTGCTCCTGTTACCAATACTTTTTTATCTTTAAAATAATTACTCATTCTTGCTCACCCCAAATGTTTTTTGTAACCCAATCACACCATTTTATTGCTATGTCTTTTTCAATCCCAGTAGCTTCGTCAATCATTTTTTCTATCGGTGAACGATTAACTAAAACCGTAATATCAATTCCAGTATCTTCTTTAAATGCTTTTGTTACACCCCCTACACCAGAAGATGCTGACACACAGCTCAACCAAGCGTCTTTCATAATATTATCTCCGTGTGGAGTTGTCTTCATACCTTTAACTGGTTTTTTCATCTCGGCACACAAACTTTGCTTTCTTATCTCTTTCAGATAAAATTAAATCCTTCATAATATTTTTATTTGTATTTAGCAATTTTATATTAAAAAATGGATCTTTGATATTGTAACTAAATTGGCAAGACTGACCACCATAATAAGTAGATTGCTTATAGTGAAAAATAGCACTGGTGCTTAAAACCAGATGCCCATTACCGTAATTGGGTGGTATCAATACTTGATAATGTGCTACTTCTGACATCATAAATCCTTCCCAAAATCCAAACTTATTATCTTCCTTGTTACAATTTACAACTACTAAGTAAAATGTACCAGACAAACAAGAGATTAATTTCCAAGTCCTGTTATCTCCATGTATCCCTCTGAATACATTTTTAGTAGAAACTGAAATATCATCTTGTACAAAATTATTAAAATCTACTAAATAACCTAACTTGCCTCCATACCGTTGCTTATTATATATTTCAATATACTCTCCTCTATGGTCAACAAAAGGTTCAAGTATTATTTTTTTTACACCTTCAAGTGTTGTATCTACTACTTTCATTTTTTAATCCTTATAGCCCAACCAATTACACCTGATATAACAGCTTGTATACCAGTAGCTCCTGTTTTATAACTTTCAATTTCTACTTTTCCTAAAGACTCTATATGCTCTATCCACTTATTAAGCTGTTTTAAACCTTCATCATAATTATCACCACTAACTAAAACAGCTAAACAATCACACTTATGATAACTATTAACGCCTTCTGGAGCATACAATCTATCATCTTCAAATCCCTTTATCGGCTCATAATCTTTATGATCGCAAGGATTATAATCTACATAATTCCCTGACCTACTTAAAAAACCAACACAAGGTCTGCCAAAACCACACTCTCCTTTTGGTTCAAGTATCAATTGATGATCATTTGCAAACCTTTGTAAATTTTTAAAAACTTTATCTGATTTTTTCATAATTCACTATCTAAAATAATTTTTCCTCAATTTATATTCATTTTGATTTTCTATATACCAATTCCAAGTTCTTTCTAATCCTTCTCGTAATGTTATTTCTGGCTTAAAGCCTAATTCCTGTTCAGCCAATGTAGTGTCTAAAATTCTTTTTGAAGGGTTAGATTTCTCCTCACTATAATTATACTCAAAAGAAATGATATCTTTTAAGTTTTCTACAACTTCTTTTATAGAAAATCCCCTACCTGCACCAAGATTATAAAAATTAGATGTTTTCTCACCATCATACATTAATGCTAAGATAATCCCTTTTGCTATATCTTCGCTATAACAAAAATCCCTTACAGCAGAACCATCACCAAGAACATAAACTGGCATCGTTTCCCGCACTTCTTTTAAACCTACTCTACTATTTATTTTTGCTATTAATGAAGGAATTACCATAGCATTATTTTCATCAAAGTTATCACCTTCGCCATACACATTACCGAGCCTAACAAACTTATAATCTAAACCATATTGTATCTTGTAAGTATCTATTTGGTATTCTCCCATCCTCTTTGCATAACCAGGATATTCATCCATAGGAGATAATGCAGAACTATCAAACTCTTTAAAAACTTCTAATGGTTTATAAATATCATAACCTTCAAGCTGATCTATTATTTTGAAAGCTGAGTAAGCACCAATACTACTTGTATAAATTAATTTCTTCACACCTGCCATTCTACTTGCCTCTAACACATTAGTATTCATTTGGAGTAAAGGAACGAAGAAAGAAGCTGGTTTTTCTTTTGTCATCTTTGGGCTACCCTTAATACCAGCAGTGTGGAATACATAATGAATATTATTTTCTTTCAGCAATTCATAAAAGCCTTTAAAATCTGATAAATCTCCATATTCATAAAATACTTTCTCATTCAAATTTTGAATCCTATCTAATGACACTGATACCACATGAGCATTTGTATTCTCAGTTAAAAGATCACAAACCTTTCTCCCGATCATCCCTGTCCCACCTGTTACTAAAACATTCTTTCTATCAAACTGTTTCCAAATTTCTTTTTTTATCATTTCTCTCCTTAAAAAATCCAAGCCAATAAAGCAATAACTCCTACAAAAGGCAAACTAATACAAGCTAACAAAGATAAACAAATCATCACTATAACCAACAAAGTAAAACAAATTGATGCTATCCCTACAGCTGTTTCAAAAAAATCATTCATATAGCTACACTCTCCCCTCCATCTACAATAATATTTGCCCCATTAATATAACTGGATTCGTTAGAACATAAAAATCTTACCACATTCGCTACATCTTCTGGCTTTCCAATTTTACCCATTGGAGTACCCTTTACTAACTTTTTAAACTTGGCTGTATTTTTATTATGCTTATAATAATTCCCACACATGATTCTTCCTGGAGATACTGTATTAAACGTAATATTTTTCCTTGCATATGTTTTCTTCTTTGCCATACTTTTCATATAAGCATTCTGAGCAGATTTTGCTGCACAAAAATAAGAATTGTCATGAGCTTCTTTGCCATAGATAGATGAAATAGTTATCACTCTCCCCCACTTTTTCTTTTCCATGTTATCTAAAACCATAGAAGTATATCTAACCTGAGAAAAATAATTTATTTCCATAACATTTTCTTCCATAACATTTTCTTCCATCCCCCAAGAACCACCCCCACCTACATTATTCACAAGTATATCAGCATTCCCACCTCCATACTCCATATCATTATCAAATACATCATATACAAAAATTTTATGAGGGCTTCCTACTCCTAAATTATCTAAAGCTCGTTGTAAACTTTTTACATTATCTACATTACTACTAAAAGAAATAATATGATGTCCTTCTTTAGCAAGAACCATACATATAGCTCTACCAATCCCTTTTGTACCACCAGTTACTAATACTGTTTTACCTTTTAACATTTTTAATCATCTTCCAAAAGGGACAATTTTTTTGTAAGCACTTGGCTGTAGGACTTGGCTGTAGGACTTCTAACAATATACTTATCACACTATACTTGCAATATTCATTAGTTCTATATTGGCAAAAATCTTTTAATATTTTGTGTTTATTCATAATTACCGTATAGCTTTCCCACCATCTCTTATCTGTAATGCCTCCCCAGTATTATCTAAAAAGAATTTATTATTTTCTTTGTAATTATTCAAGTTTGCATTTATGTGATGATGAAGTTTAACTAACCTGTTATAACCCAAACTATCACACATATCCCTAACTGAATTCCTAACAATTTCTGTATCCCCCCATTCCACACAAAGTCTTTCTAATACTGCATAAGTATAAGACAACTTATCATAGCAAAAAGCTATTGCAGCTTGTTTAATTTGTTTAATTAATTGCATATTCTGCTTACCTGTTCCTTTGTATCCTTCAAACATTGAATCTACTGTTCTCATCCACAATGCTTCCGCTACTGTTAAGAACCCACTACCTGCTGCTGGAGCTGGATGCCACCTTTGCAATCCATACATTTCAGCAAGTCTTATATTATTAACTTCATAATACTGAGATTGATCTGAAAACAATGCCTGCCCTTTATAAATTTCATAAAACTCTACTTCTGTAAATAAAGCACCAACATCTTTAATATAATCTCCCATCCCTTTTATAACTTCCAATTCCATACCCTGCACATCAGCCACTATCAAATCAGGTGTCACTCCTTCTTTCTCTATAAATTCTTTTAAAGTTATAGCATCTAACTCAACTTCTTTATCCAACTCAGTATTTTCTCCCCACGTAGTAATTTTTTGATCGGTAGTAAAAGGAACGATATGGTCATTGATTGTTTTTTCACTTGGTGGCAATAATGAACTACTTGGCGTCTGCTTATTCAAATAAAACTTTTGCAAACCGCTTTTACCTGATACAGCCCTATTAATAATCACAACCCTTACTCCCATATTCAAATAATGCTGATATGCTTTCTTATCATGATCCCCAAATTCCCTTGCTTCAAAAGCATAAATAACTGTCCGATAAGGAAACTTACTAACAACAGCATCAATAGCAGCACTACCGCCTGCACCTGCACCTATTACAAATATTACTATATCTTTATCTTCTACTTCAAAATCGCTTATCGAATTCATAAAAATGATCCTCCAAAATTTCAATTAAAAATTTTTCTATCTTTTCTTTATCTGGTTTCTCTGGCAATTGACTTACTTCACTTGCATTTTTAATTTCTAAAAATAATTCATCTGCCCATTCCTGTATCTGTTTTAATTTATACTTTCCTTTTTTAATATCTAATAACTTTTTAGCATCCCCCCCCCTATCTTCTCTATTAACAAACAATTTCCCGTGAAATAAAAACTCAGTTCCCATTTTCAACAAACGAATTGAATGAGCTGCATGCTTACAATCATACCCAAATTTATCAACTAATTCTTTTCGTTTACTGCCCATGTACCCTTTATAAGTTGACTTCTCCATTCTACTTAATTGAGAATGAGCATAACCACAAAAAGAATTGATCCTTCTGGTATTAAATCTTTTATCTTTTTTGTATCAATCTCCATAATATTCTACTAAATCATATTTGTTTAAATCCAACGGTGCAGGTGTTGCATATAAAATCCCTCTGTATCTTTTCACATCAGAACTATTAGCAAACCTTATTCCATCAAGCACATCTTCATCTACTGTAATCGGTAAATTCTTAACTGTTTCTTCAGTATTGATATCACAATACTCTTTTCTATTTACATAATAATGAAAATGAGGATTGACTTCTTTTAAATGTTCTCCAACTACACTCCAATCTAAAGGTTGTCCATCATACACCAAATGACCCAACCCTGAACACTTGAAATCATGTATGATAATTATACATTCTCTTAATCCTTTTAATGCTTGAAGTTCTTTAACCACTACCCACCTGTCTTCTGGCTTTGCATTTGGCTGGTAAAAATGAGCATCAAGATAAAACATTTTACCAAGAAGATATTTCCTTTCTTCATCTCTAAAATAACCCCAACTACTTCTATGAACTGTGTTAATATTAAGAATACCACTCACTCTATATTCTACTTTTCTAAGATTTTCAACATCATTTTCAATAGTAACAACCGACTCAAATTTATTACTATGAAGTTCTGCGTTCACCCCTCTGAATGAACCTGTCTCAATCAAAGTATCAACTTCAAAATCATCTCTTAGTTCTTCTATTTGCTCTATTGCTTTATTATCTGTCCAACTCATTATTGACCCCTATAACTTGTTACACAATTAGACATAACACCGTACCCACTTCTAACACCCTGTTTTGTAGCATGAAAATTAAATGAATCTTTAGCCTGAATCCCCATTGACATACCTGCCTGTATTGCATCTTGATTAGCAGCAAGAAAAATAAATTCCCATTTAGATTTTTCTTTCTTGTCCTTTATCATTTCCATAATCTGTTCTCTTTTAAATTCTCTACTGGAATTTTCTTCACCATCAGTTAAAATAGCAAAAATAACTTTACTTGGTTTTTGAGCCTTCTTAAATCCATCAATTCTATTTGCTACCTCATTTATTGTTTTACCAACAGCATCCAATAAAGCAGTACCACCTCTTGGCTGATAAGTTTTATCAGTCAAATCAGGAACTTTTTTTATGGGCTTATTCTCATGAACAATTTCATATTCAGTATCAAACTGTGCATAAGTAAGAGTAGCTTCACCTTTCACTTTTTTCTGTTCCTTTAAAAATGTATTAAACCCTCCTATAGCATCATTAACAATAGCTCCCATAGAGCCTGACCGATCAACAACACAAACAATTTCTGAATATTTCTTATTCTTCATAAAACTCCTTTCTAAAATGGTCCTTTAAATTTATTTTCATGGCTGTAACAATCTACATCACGCAGATCAGGCACACGCAAACCCAATCTATTTGTAACTTTTAAAACTATATCTTTTGCATCATAATAAAAATCATTTTCAAGATGTCTTGCAGTAGGGCAAGGAGTATTCTTCCAACCTATTCTTGAAAATCTAAAAAAATCTCCTCCGTGATATATACTGTATTCATCCATATACTTAGCTATTAACCCAGCCCCAACACTATTACCCAACCAATCATCTTCAATAATAATACACCACTCTGTTCTAATAAGACTTAAAATATCTTTAATATTCAAATCAGACAGTATATTCAAATCTATAATATTTACTGACACACTACACTTATCCCATAAAATCTCAGCTGCTTTCTTACATTCAATTACTCCCCAAGAATAACTTAATAGAGTAATATCTGTTTGTCTTTCTCTCCCACGACCAAGATACACTGTATGCTGAAAAGGTTGTTCATAATTTTCTTCCATAACACAATCAGCCACTTCCTGTTCTTGCCAGTAAAGCCACCTATGCTCAAAACAAATAACAGGCTTATCACTTCTAATAGCTTTAGTTAACATACCTTTCATACTAATAGGATTTGAAGGAGCAATAACTGTCAATCCTGGAATCTGAGTAAACAAAGAAAATAAACTTTTGCTATGCTGAAATCCCTGTCCAAATCCACGCCCTATAATAATTCTAATAACCATTGAGCATTTCAATTGTCCATTACTTACATATTCCATGGCAGACATCATATTGATAATCTGATTCACCGCTAACAAAGCAAAATCAGCTCTAATATGCACATGAATCATTTTCATATTATTCATTGAAGCACCAATGCAGAAACCTGTCATTGAATCTTCACTAAGTGGTGTATCTATAACTCTATCTTCTCCAAATTGTTTTTTCAATCCTTTCGTACTCCCAAATATTTCCTTATGATCACCACAACCAATACCACAAATCACAACAGATTCATCTCTTTGCATCTCTTGGTATAAAGCTTCATTAATGGCTTCACAATAGGTTATCTTTTTCATTACTTTTTAATTTCCTTACCACAACGAATACAAATATCTTTAACATAAACTTTCTTCACAAATAATTTTCGTATATCCTCTGTAGAATGTCCACCCTCACTTTTTAAACTTATAGGAGGACGATTAATTTCCATCTCATCATATCTTGGTTCAAACTTATGATTACTAACCCCATCTCTACAAGTTTTAAACATTAAGCTATCATTCCAATTATTTTATCTTTTTCTAAACTCTCTGGAGATAAATCAATCTCACATTTCTCTTTATCTTTTACCAACTTTGCTCCTGCCTTAACTAAAATAGCGTTCAAGCTAATAGAATTTTTATAGTAATCAAAAAGATATTTTCTGGCATGCTCTATATGTCCAGAACCTGAATGAGATGTTATTGACTGTCCAATATTACATTCAGAAAAATAAAACCTACATTCCTTAGTGGTAGTAACAGCAAGCCCAAGTATCATTTGCTGTTTATCAGCTACTGTATTACTAATTGCTTTGACATTATTTGGATCAACCATATAATTATTTCTTAAACTTTTTACTTGCTCCTCGGCTACCAATATCTTAAAAGGTACTGGAACATCTGGATCATAATTAAAATAATTCACCATCAAAATCATATAGTTCATTTTTTGTCTTTTAACATAAAATAATTCTGATGCTCCTCCTTTTGATTTTGGTGCATCAGTCACATCACCTGAGAATAAAATATCCCTTTCATCAGTTCTATAACTTGAATCCCAACCTATCTTTCCACCACAATGTATCACAGATAAATCCAAATCAATTCTATGCCCATTAGTATTTTCCCAATGAACTCCAAACACCATATCCTTTGGCACTGTAACATAACTACCTGATGGGAAATCTCCTGTAAACTGTTTCTCTGTTGCAGGAAGAGCATAAGTCATATTCTCTGGAATAAAAACTTTCTTCCCTTTAACATTCTTCTTTATATCTTTGATTATTGAATTAAGAACATCTTCATAAATAACTCTGGCCATAACACTATTTTTAAAATTAAAATTAGTTGCGTATCCCTTTCCATTTCTAACCTTATATAAAATAGATTCTGGATTACTCATTCTGTATTTCAAAGCATAAGCTAATCTAATTTTTCTAAAAGTATTTACTTTACTTAATTCTTTTCTAAGAATTGATTTGCCAATAGGTTCACACTGCTTAATCATTGATGTTATATTATTAAGAAAATCTTCTGGCATTGGTTTGTGGTGTTTCTTTGCCAATTTTCTAATTCTATTAATAATTGTTTTTAATATCCTTGTCTTTCTAAAAACCAAAAAGAGTGGTTTAAATCTATAAAATACTTCAGCTAACTTTTCAAATCCGTGACTCCTTGTATATTTTAAAAACAACTTAGCTAACTCTTTATTATCTGCTTCTTTTATAGCTTCAATTGTTGCCCGATCTTTAATAAGCAATGTCTTCCCTGTTGACTTGAAAATAACATATCTTAAAAACTCAACAGCATTAATTGGCACTAACTTTAAAGAATCATATAAAGCAATTTTCACTTCTTTGTTCTTAATAGTACCTATCTCTTCTTCATTCAATTTGACATGATCTTTAATAACAGAAAGAACATCATTTTTTGTTTGTTCTCTTAAAGCAATGCCTGTCTTTAAAAAGGTTAATATCTTTTGCTTTATTTCTTTCTCTGTTAATCCATTTATAACAGTAAGGTTGATCCCTTCTTTTAATTTTGGTATCTCTAACTTTTCATTTGGAATATAAACTGATGATCTATCATAAACACCTAATGCTTCAAAACCATAAGTAGTAATATAATGAACCATCTGCTCCATAACTAACTGTTCAATGTCTGCTTCTTTGACTTTCTTCCAAGACTTATGAAAAGAACTATTCATTTGTTCAGCAGACAAACCTATTTCTTTATCTACTATACTAATTATCTTTGCCAATTCTTTATCAGAATAATTAGCAATAACTTCTGGAGCAAATACAAAACCTTTCTTAATAGTCTTTTCTAAACACCCTGCATTTATTAACTTTTTTGAATAGACTTTCCTTCTTGAACTAATTGGTACTGCTTTAAATAATCTAATTAAGGATTTCATTGTTCCTCCTTTTAAAAGTGGACGAGGAGTATTTTAGAGTCGGGCTGTTAACCCGATTGTTTAATAGGAACTCCCTATGTCCGATTAATAACGAAGACGAAAGGTATTTTTTTCTCCAAATGAAAGTTTGATAGGAACCTTTTATGTCTTCAATAATTTAAGAGCGGAAGGTAATATCGGCAATAGTTGATTAATAGGAACCTTCTATTCGTTTCCGTTTTTCTTTTTGGGATCACCTAAAAGATCGACAACAGCCCGCTCATAGTTATAATCCATTTGCCCCTCCACCATTTTAAGTGTCTCTATTTTTTTTAATCATTAATCATCAAAAATTTCCTTTTCCTCTACCTTAAGATATTTGGTAATAATATCTTTGATTTCCTCTGTGGGTTTTTCCCATCCACGGATAATGCGGCTTATCCGAGCACTATCTACTCCTGTATCATTAGATTCGATAGTATTATTTTTCTTCTTTCTGCCACCCCTTGCACCGTAATATCTGGCAGAATAACAGGTAAGGATTTTCATAATATCTTCCGCTAATTCTTCCTCATATTTCTTCTCTTTTGTTTCTATTATCTCAATGGTAATCTCTAAATTCTTAAAGATTGCATCAAGATATTCATAACCAAATCTGGCAAGCCGATCTTTATATTCAATTAAAACTCTTTTAACCTTGCCCTCAAAACATAGTTTTATGAGCTTGTGTATCCCCTTCCTTTTTTCGTTAATTCCACTTGCTATTTCATCAATTAAAATATATTTGTAATTTTTATTTTCTGCATATTTCCTAAGCCTATCTTTTTGACGTTCAAGGTTTTCTTTCTGTTTGGCCGTTGAACATCTCGCATAAATAACCGTTAATTTTTCTTGCGTTTCTTTTTTAATTCCCATATAAGAATCTAAATCATCTTGACGAAAACGCCTATGGGAGCCTGTAGTTTTAAAAGAATTTATTTTATTATTGTTCGCAAGAGTTTTTAACGTATTTATGGATACGCCTATATAAGTACTCGCTTCTGTGATTTTATATATTTTCATTTATTTTAAATAGAATAGGGGAATAGATTTTATTTTTTCCTGCCTTTTGGTAAAGATTTTTGTGTGTTTTTCCTGCCTACATCTTTAACTACCCTTCTCGGCACTAATTTGCCGGGATTCCGAGACTTGGAACTATTGGCTTTAAAAGTCACCGTGTCTCCTTTGCCCGGCCCTCGGCTAACTTTTCTTGTTACTGTTGATCCAGGTCTTGCTCTTCCTTTTGCCATTTTAATCCCCCCCCCTCAATCATATTTAACATTAATAAAATCCAAAACTTCCCCTATTCTTAACTTGTTTATATAAAAATTATAATATTTAGCGTGTGTTTTCTTCATGCGCTGGAACCTATTAGGCATAGCTTCTAACTGGACTCCAAACAAACACCCCATGCAACCAGTTCTCTTTTCACCCATCTTATATATTTCTGAATATGAAATATTATATTTATTAATATAAGCCCATATATCTTCGTTCCTCCAGAAAGCAATAGGTGTTGCTTTTGGTTTTTTGCTATTAAATGCTAAACACCCTTCTTGTAAAAACCTTAATTGTCTAATAAAACTTTCTTCTGCCATTACTCCTATTATTGGCTTTTTGTTATATTCTTTTTCGTATCGGTTAAACGGTTCTTTTTTAATTATATCACAGCATTTTTCTGATATTAAAAAGGGAGCTTTGGTCAAAAAATGCCATTTTTTAGATATTGTTCTGTGTTGTTTTTTTCCGCTTGAAGGACAAACTCCACCATGCAAGCGAAGTTTTTTTTGCTGTTCTGATTTTGTATTTTTAAACCTATCAAGCCCCATAGATATTTTTTTAGAAATTACAGGATAACCATGCTTCTTGATAATTTTACTAAATTTCATTTTAGGTTTTAACCATGTCACATTAGATATTGTTTTCACAAATTGCAATATCTCTGGATACTCTAAACCTGTATTTACGAAAACAGCAGGAACGTTAGGATATAATTTTCTTACCTGATCTAACAAAACAACACTATCTTTGCCACCAGAAAATGCAACGTATATATTTCCATCCCAATAATCGTGCCAAGCCCTAATTCTATTTTCAGTCAATCTCTCCTTAACCTCCAAAGGTTGCCCTTGCCTCTGCCTTAATTGCCATGCGCTTACTTTATTTTTTTGCATAATTTTTTTCTCAATTTTATAACCAATTCTTCGCTAGTGCTTAAAATCTTTTGCATATCTTTGATAGAAATTTCTTTTTCCAAAGGCTCAAAAAAATAAACCTTTTCATCTTCTGTCTCAAAATACTCCTTAGTTACTTTTTTTATTCTCATTGTAACTCCTTATAATATAACATTTATTATCCTAAAAAGCAAGCGATTTTAATTGATTTTTACCTATTTTATTGGATTTTTGCAAGCTACTTTAACCTCCTTTTATATTATCTCTATTTTCTTTTTCTTTTTAACTGCCTCATCTCTGATCTTTCTCATTTTCTTTATCTTATAATTAAACAACTCCAAAGACACCCCATGTTTTTCTATGATCTCTTTAGCATTGTACTTAGTGTATTTCTTACACCTTTCTCTTTTGACATCTTCAATTAAATCTCTATCCTTCAAAACATTAACTACAAAATTGATTGACGGGAAGGAA
>Ga0209756_1001324_pt1 | contig 22926 bp, 18 predicted proteins | sample ETNvirenome_6_85_FD_184071 | JGI IMG/M metagenome (GOLD analysis project Ga0209756, IMG submission 184071) | Marine viral communities from the Pacific Ocean - ETNP_6_85 (SPAdes) (version 3) | ecosystem: Environmental > Aquatic > Marine > Oceanic | place: Pacific Ocean | collected 2013-06-19 | reverse complement strand
GAAGCGACTCTTAGCGTTCAACTGTCGGGCCATGTTCTTGGATTCATCATCACCTTCACGGTAAAGATTCTTCACAAAACCACAGACTGGACAGTCGTCGCCAAAATTGTTGTTTGGACAAAGAAAACCATTTTCCTTGCCAATATTGTAGTGAAAATAGAAACTCTTGAAAGGATCCCCGTCTTCCGTTGGAAGAATGCGAATGGTTTGCACACCATCGTTAGGTTTCCACCAAGAACCTCCGCCACTACGTGCTTTAAGATTACTAAATTTACTTTGCATTTTCTTCATATCAATTGCCATTATTTTCTCCTTTTATCTAAACGACATCCCCATTATAGCACAACCAAATCAGGTTGTCAAGCTTTTGTTTGCGAAAATTTTATCTTTTTCCTCGTCGGTCATATCTATCTCCCTGAGATCACCTACTTGGGCGGTATAATTAAAGACGCGAAAATCTGCCTTGTCGAGATCCCACACCAATTCCATGCCTGTGGGCATCGTGCGATCTTTAGACTTATCCTTAATTTTAGTTTCCAAAAAAGTATCTGGTACATCGTCTAACTTGACAAAAGTCATGTGCCTCAGATCATTGTTCTTCTTGCGGAACATTCCCGCGTATATTTTACTCATCATAATTTACTCCTTGTATGATTTTTGTGTTTGCTACAATATAAATGTAATTCTGGTCATAGGGCGTAGCATATACCCCAAATCCCGTCTTAATGGTTGGATCGTCCTGCTTTACTCTCCTCTTGATGTTAGCTAGTAATTCTGGATCCTCATCCAACTGTTTCTGTTTTATCGCAAAATAGTAATTTTTCTCCCCCACATAGTCAAGAGGAAAAAACATCTGATCTACCACCTTATCCAATGTTCCCACCCCAATTGTAGAGATACGCGAGATGCCATCTGAATCCAAAAAACTGGAAAAACTGGCGGGCGTATTTTTGTAGACATTCAACATATGGAAAGTGGATGCTATTATGGCATTTATCTTAGGATAATATTGAGAGAGAGGAATGTTTCCTACTGCTCTCTCAATCTCTGTGTTAGATGCTACGTAGAGTCTCTCAAAAATGCCTGACCTCGCATACTCCTGTAGTATACCGAAAGTTATCTTGTCCAGCGTCTGTGCTGTGGCGCTAACGGTAGACAGATCGGGCTTAATATATATTACCTCAATTGGATTGTCACGCACACACTCTAGAATGCGTAGAGTCGCGGACGATATCTTCCCACCGCCGGCCACTATAAGGACCACCGGTCCACTAATCTTTTTCAATGCATTTGTCACCTTAGCCGAGAGCTTACTTTCGTAATCTTCGGCATTGGTACACTTGGCAATCGAAAAACATCCCTTTTCCTTGGGAAGGAGGGTATCAATTTTGTAGATAGTATAGGGATCGTGGTCTGCGAGTAAGTCAGCAACATTACATCCCGCATTGCCTACCCCAATAACGCTAATCATCTTTAACTTCTGCCAATATCCAGCGGTCGTCGAAGGCGCCCCGTTCTTCTATCTTAGATGCGCGCTCTGCTCTCACGTCTGCCATCGTGTAATCCATATCCTTAAGAAGAGCACTTAATACCTCATACACATCCGCTAACTCGTGGACCGAGGGAGATTCTAAAAATTCCTCAACCTCTTCGCGGAGTTTCCTCTTTAAATAAAGGGAGTAATCACAATCTGCTACCCTATACGCTACAAATTCTTTATTTTTCTTATCTAAGATTTCGGGGATTCTATCCCGAACTAGTTTATCATAATACGTCATACTCTAATCTCCTTCATGCTACCAAAATCTTTTCCCACTCTCACTCCAACCCTATACTCTCCGAAGCGATTGGACGCAAATATGTTTTTGATCTCGGGTATATTATACCGCGATTCTGCGGGAATGTCAAGCACAAAACTGTCGTGGATCAAAAAAACTATTTTTGAGGGCGTTTCCTCAATGAATTCGCTTACTTTGAGCACCTGCTCCAAGACGAGATCGCTCGTGGTGCTTTGAATGAGATAGTTTAAAGCATAATGTTCGCTCGCTTCTATTACTCTCCCAAATGGGGTGGTAACTTTCGTACCATCCCAGTACTTAGACAACACTTCATCACGCTTGTATGCTTTGTTTAAAAGATCATCTTGAGACTGCGGATTATACAACCACGCGAAAACTCGCTTCTTTGCTTCTTCCCTAGAGCATCCATCCTGGAAGATGTGGCGTATGTTCCAGTTATGAATGTCTTCTTTGGGCTGTTCTATATCCATGAGCGCCAACATCGTTCTTAGCTCTGCAGCGTTGTAATCAAATTCCACAAAGAAATTATTAGTAGGCTTGAGAACCTTTCTAAAATTCTTGGGCAAGTTGAGAATTGGAAAACTCCCCTTCTCCAAGGTAAGGCGCCCTGTAACTGACCCGAATTGATTATAATCAAGAGTATTGTTTACGGCGCTCAACTTCTTTAGGTTCTGCCTCACAAGCATGGAGGATAGCTCTCCCTTCATGACACTCAAATCAATATTCAAAGAATTATTTTTTATCTCAGCAAAAAGCTTTTCTAACCTGAGCATAGTGGGATAGTTCAAGGGCTTGTCCATGTTATAAAAAATCCATTCGAGGATATCACACTTAACTTGTGAATATTCTTTTAAGAACCATTGGGGGATAACATCATAAGCGCACACATTACCGGGGTCTACCTTAGACACCACTAAAGCATTTTGAAATGCTCCCTTTCTAGATTGTAATTTCTCCCACTCTTCTCTTAAGTGTTCAGGACATACTTCTTCCAACGACTTCCCTAAAGCATACAACTCTACATACTCAATGGCATCATCATGAAATTCTGGTTTATAATCCCATGTGATGAACTGATCTTCAGTTTTCTGCTCTTTAATTTCCCCGTTGTAATAATATCCTAAACACTCTTTTTTTGAATCTAAAACAGTAAAAACATTATTCACTCTACGCTCGCTTTCTTTTAAAGTCAAATGATCCGCGCCGCCTTTGGTCGGCTAGAAAATACTCTCCCGGATCTCGCTCCAATTCTTTTTTTATAAACTTTAACATTGCCATTTCTGTCGAATACATATAAAACTCACTCGCTCGCTTTACCACATGATCAAACTTGTGTTGATCCCAGTTTTGATTTGTTTCTTTTGCCCTTATAAAAATACAAAGGCGAATCCAGAATAAGTTATTGTACTTAAATTTATAATCCTCTGGTGCCATTATATCACGATTTTCTACTGTTGTCAAGCTAATATTTCGGGCGCCATGCTCCGCCGCTTCGGTGGCGATGGCTTGGGGGGTCAGCGGGCCTACATGGGGAATATGAATGGTGGGGAAGGATCTCACAAATCCGTCATAAAAATCCGACAAATATACCTTTAAATTGGGAATATCAAAGTAAGAAGATTTATAGTAATACGCATCAAACACGGTGTCTAAACTCTGATCATACTCTTTCATAAACCGACTCATGGCATCCGATCCGATATCCGCGATGAGCCGCCATGGCGCGTTCATGTCAACAGCAAAACCATTCTGGCTAGCAACCTCTCGATATAGTTCAAAGTTAATATTATTTACAAAATCCAGTATCTTCATAGAGTCATCACCATGGTCTTTATTCGCAAACTCTACAACGAGCCCGCTAGTAAGGGGAGAGCCATATTTACTGACGATGTACTCCGTCTTGGTGAAAGGTACCAACAGCGACGTCCGATCAATCATCCGAGTAAATTCTGTTATAAAATCATCAAAAGTTCTTATGTCCTCTTTACGAGCGGGATTGGCCATGAAAGGTAGTACAAAACTATCATAATAATCTTGTATATAAGTGTTGTAATTTTCGTTAATACTAATCCATCCTCGCGTCGGCTCGAAGCGCTTCTCAAAAGGAGTGCCATCCACATTGAGAAAGTGGTTGTGAGTTTCTTGTGCCCTTACAGTATCGCGAAAAGCTTCATACGCGTCTGCAACAAAATTAAGAACAAAATAAGTACGTTTACCGCTGGTGTGTAATTGTTTTAAGAAAGCTTCGGAGGGATAAACTATGTTGCCTCCCTGATCAACTCGCCCAAATAGCATTTCATTATACCACAGATTAATCTGCCTGTAGTCTCTTATCCCCGGCGGATAGTTGAAAGCATATTGCTGTCGGAAGACAAACGATTGATGCGCAGTATTTGTATTGGATCCGCCACTAAATTTCATTTAAATTTATCGCACTGCGCTCTGAGCTGTGCATTCTCCTCTGCTAGTTTGGCTGCTCGGGCGCGCCCCTCGCGCCTATTTGAGGCAATCTTTTCTTTCCGCTGGTCTTGCCTATCAATCTCCTCTCGCATGACCTCTTTCCACATATCGTCCATGCTAATTTCCTGAACTGGGTCGGTGCGGTCGTCTGCTTCCCTGCTATCGGGCAAATATCCATAATCTTGGAAAATGCATTTTAAAGTAGTTTCGAGAATCCCCTTTTCCAGAAGAGTAGACACCTCTGTGATTATGTAAAATCCGCCGATCCCTATCCGGCGCGCAATTGAGTACCTTTCCAAAGATGTTCCTAGTCCAATATTGGTAGGATTTAAATAAACATATTGTCCGGGCTGAAAAAAACTACACCCATACACCTGTATGCTGGCATTATAAGGTTCCTGGATAATTCCTAGCGACGGGCTCCCCTGATTGTATGCGCGCATTATGTTGGCATCCCTGATGCGTGCATTTGACTCGCGCTCTAAAGACAACTTCTTTAAAAGACCTCTGTCAGCCCCAATCTTTAGATGGTATACTCCCTCTTCCGCGTTTATCTTTTCGTCTACGACCTGCGATGCCCGAGGAAGGCGACTGGCCGACAGAATAAAAAACTGTCGGTTCTTATGAGCGTTCCCATGCTCGTCTCCCTCTACTGGTTTTGCGTTGTTTTCCTCTTCTGCAAGAGCAGGCTTAATAAGCAGATTGCTTTCCTTGCGTGGAGTCAGGGTTTCTGTAGTCAACCTTCCCCGGCGAAGGGCTTTGTTTTTACCATAAATTGTAGTGGCCCGAACACGATTTCTTTCCTTCAGCATCCTTCTGAGATCGCCACTAACTGGTGAGTTGTCGGTTGCTTGAAGAGCGCCTACAATTAACTTAGTCGTAAGGGACTGTAAAAAACTTTTGAAGGTAAAAACTGTATCCCCATTAATAACCTCCTCCGCAAACCATTTTGTGTAAGCCGCAAAGGAAACCGGTACCGTCGCTAGGTTTTGCTTAATCGTATAGGCGCTCATATTTGAATAGATCTCCTCTTCCGCTAGTGTGGACGCTTCTTTTTTTTCTGTCTCGTCCAAATCTTCATACTCATCCTTGCCGTAGGCTCCCACCGCTTCCTCCAGGGTTGCTCCTACTTGTTTGTAGTCTAAGAAAACTAAATCCCCTAAGACGATTTCAAACCTATCAGTGCTATTGGCGTCTTGGGCTGGAAGAATGCCGGCGAAAAAATTAATCAAATCTCCTAAATAAAAATAAGAGAGTCGCTCATATCCTTTTTTGGGTGGCCGATCCCACTCAATATGTCCTAGCGCCCTGCTTAAAAGTTTCTTTGCACTAACCTCACGATCTGCTCCTCTGCCTGTAGAAATTTGGTTGACTGCTTTTGCCGTACCTTCAGTTAGCGACGGCAGTCGCGTTGGGTTCTTCTTGTTAGCAGAATCTTTAGAAAGAAAACTAGAATTATCCAAATCAATTTCATCGGCAGGTGGGAGATTTCCCTCCGCATAATCCTTCTCTGGTAGATCGATGGCAATAAGCAACTGTTGCTCTATCATGTGTTGGGTAAATTTTCCATACATTGAAACCTTTGAGCGAGTCACGAGCGCTTCAACCTTTTGTTCTAACTTGCGTATCTTTTTATCTACTTTGGACGCTTGCTTATCAATCCTCTCTTTCTGTTTCTCACTGGCCACTCTGTCCAAACAATTAAAATCTCCAGTTGGACTATCCAACGCAACATTCATCTGGGCTGCTTTTCTCCTCGCCTCTGCCAATTCTGTAAGAATATTATTCGGCTTTCCATCGACTGGCGCAGTCAACAAATTGGCCCCATAACTTTCAATGATTGATTCAAGGCGCGCAATGTATTCTATATCTAAGTCAATGCTGCCATTATCACGAAAATTAAATTTATGACTGACCAGAGTTAGATTAAGAACGGTGCGACTCATATCCACTGCCTCTTTTAAATTCTGGGGGATGTCGCTTTTCACTGTATAGTTCCAGCCGGCTTCCACCACCAAAGAGAAGTCAGGTGGTTCTTTTTTCTTCTCGACTTGCGCTGGTGGGCCCATTGCTCGGGCCTCAGTCTGAGATGCTAATCTGTTTATCTTGGAGTTTATGTCCTCGTAGGCAGTTGGACATCCTTGTGGGTGGGTGACGCCACGTTGAGGAACTATCAAGTCTTGCCAAAGAGGGCCCTCCCTTTCATCTATGCGAGCAGTCCTCACCAATTCGCTGACAGATTGGAAGTGTAAAGAGAGAGTTGCTCTCAATGTTCTGGGTGCGCTAAACATGTTGGTGCCCGTTGTGCGCCATCTAAAACTCTTCAGGCCCACTCCTTGCCCCAACGAACTCTTCAACACCTGTTTCACCCCCTCTTGATCATAGTAGTGATCTTTTAAACGATCCATAAATTGAAATTCAGTTAGCTTCCCTTCCTTATTCTTCTTTGCAAGACGGAAGTAGGGCACCAGTTGACTTAGCTGATAGGGAGATGCATCCATTAGAGGTCCCAAACGAGCGCTCGTAGTAAGTTTGTTAACTAAATTTCCTTTATACTTGGAAACCAATATGAGGTGTTCCAAGTCTTGCGCTTCAGGATGCCATGCGAGGGAAGAGAACGTTCGCATGTTTTGCATAATAAAGTTTTGGTGAGTTTGAGCCGCAAGTAAGGCTCGTAACGCCTGCTGTTCGGCAGAAAGTCCCCCCTTCCCTCTTCTCTTGCGAGACTTGAGGGCATCCAGCTTCGCATCTTTTATCTTTTGGGCTTCGGCTAATCCCGCATAGCCTTTCTTTCCATTAACTTCCTTGCCTGCGAGGGTCTTGGAGACATTCTGAGCGTGTTCATCGCTAATGCCTTTCTTTTTCAAAAGTTTGCGGTTTGCAGGAGTGTCCGCTACCGGAAGCCCCATCTCATCCCGCTTGACAATGTTGTACTGCGCTTTCGTGAGGCCCATTTGGGCGCGCTCAGAGTTTTCAGTAGCATCCAAAGGGGCATTTGCTAAGTCTTCATATGCCTCATACCCGCTTTTGTTGGAGAACCTTACAGCCTCTTCTTGTTCATGGATGCGCGCCTGCTTTTCACGCATCGCTTCGGCCGCGGCTTCCTTATCTAGCCGGCGCTGATAGGCTTCGTCAGCTAGACGGTTGGCTTTATCTTCTTCGCTCTCTCCAAACAATCCCATGTACTTTACCCCCTACGCGCCACGCATAAACATAGGCACTACTTTATCAAGAGGGAGGGGAATTTGAATTAATTGTCCGGGGGACACGTGAGATTCAGTCGGGGTCTGATTATACCACGCGATGATCCACCACATCTCTGCATTACTATAATACTTATGCGCCAACTTGTAGAACCGATCTCCCAATTTCCAAACATGATCAACTTCTCTAAGTTGTCCCATCTCTTCGTTGGTGGGAAAATAAATATCAGCCGTTTTAAACTGCTCGATAAACTTAACGCCTCTTTTCTTAAAGAGCGACCGATACATAGGCACGTTATTGATTGCGGCCACTCTATTATCATATCGTGAAGTCATACTTTATATCTCTCCCTACTCCTACAGTTTAAAAGCAGAATTTACTTGAAACGCATCATTCACTGCCCGCGTTATCCTCCCCGCTCTTACCTCTGCTCTTCTTCTGGCTAAATCGTTTTGCAAATTCATTCGCGATTCCCAACCATCCTGTGTGACCTTCAAGGGTGCACGACTTTTACTAGGATCTGATACCGCCTTGTTGTCTCCTCCATAAGGAAAGCGCCTGGGCTGGTTATTCCCAACGTCCACGGGGGCATCGCCTGCATTCTGGCGCAATACAGCGACATCGCCATCAACTACCCAACCCAGCGGGGTGTCGTGTAGGACAGTAAAAGCCAAGCTAATGACGATAGTCTTGGGGTATAATTCCCCAGTGGGTAAATCAAATACACCGTCCTTCAAAGTGGGATTATAAGAAAAGCCACCAATTATACCGGTCAAGCCCATGTGTTTCGCGGGGCCAGTTGTGTGGCTCAGACCCGGCTTTATAATTAGATTGCCCATTTTCAGCTTAAAGATGGGGCCCGATCTCATAGTGGTAGCTCCCCCCTCTGCCTCATCATAAACAGGATAGAGAAATGAAGCTAGCCTATTTGCTTTTGCTAAATTTTCTTTTGCTTCTCCAAGACCACTCGACGGAACAGTCCAGGCCAACTCTATTCGGCGCCCCGTATGCATATAGGTGGCGATAGGATCCATTCTTCCAAAAACAGTTTCAGAATTGTATTCCGTTTGAAAGGTATCTTTAAAGGAAGTGAGAAAAGATTTAAAAAAGACATTCTTTCCAGTAGGAATATGATAGATTTCAATATACTGATGTTTCTTATTAGCCAGGGCGTCGGAGGGAGAGTAATAGCCCCCTTCGCTAGCCACTCTAAAAATTGGCGTGGGGGAAATGCCGTCATCCAAAGTACTTACTTCGCGGGAGTCGGCTGTGAAGATTGTGCCCCCTCTCTCGTAATCATCTAGACTGATTTCTGTGGCACCTGTTTCAAGACGATTGGCTCGAATCCGGTTGCCGGCGCTCATAGCTGATTCTTTATTTTTGGCCTGCGGCCTTTTGGCCTGCGGGCTGGGCATAACTTGTGGTGTCTCGTTGTCTATGCCTAAAGGATCTACTCCAGGTCTAAATACCGTCATAATTTCTTCCCCCCTTTAAGGCGAATGCTCGCGAGCATCACTATTGCGAGCGTCTCGTAAATACGCTCTAAATTCATAGCCATCCTCAAGCACTAATTGTATTTCCTGTCCTTGTCCGAACCCACCAAGAGCAGTTGGGTTTGCTGTAGTCCCGGCTCCTTCGGCTCCCATATTTTCACCCACTCGCTTGGCGGCCTCGGCCACTTCATTAAGTGCTGTGGCCCAATCATTGGTAGAGTCTATCAATTGTCTCGTTACCTTATTTAGCCCTTCCGCATCCATGCCAGCCTGATAACTGTCACTCACTATTTTCCCCATCGCTTTGGCTTTCGTTGACTCTCCGCCACCCGGAGGAATTCCAAAAGCGTCACCCATGGTTTTCATCGTGCCTTCACCTGCCTTGGCACCTGCCTCACGGGCGCCCTTTTGGAGAGGACTTTCGGAGGACTCCAGTGCCGCTATGCCGGCGGTGAGGGTATTGGAGATGGTGTCTGATCCGATATTAAACCACCCATGTTGCCCGCCAAATCCGTCTTCTTTGTCAAACTCTGCTTGAAACTTTTTCATAATCCCCAATAAGGGTTTTGTGACCATGCCCGTTACCGCATCACTCACTCCTGAAACAGCATCTGAACTAAAGAAATTGGCAAGCCCAGGAATTGCGCCGCTGATGGTGGCTAGCCAGCTGTCAAGTACTTCGCCGGGGTCGCCAATAGTCGCCAGCTTTGTGTCAAACCAGTCGGATATTTCTCCGAGCCATTCATCAAACTTGACTACGACTGTCTCGCCCGTTCCAAGAAACTTTTCCAGAAATCCGACGCCCTCTTTGATAACCTTGCCCATAAAGAGGCCTAAAGCTCCCGTTATCCTTCTAACCGAATCCCCGAGAGGCGTTCCCTCCCCCAATAACTCAAAGAGCTTTCCAAACGCAAAACTAAAAGCGTCCATCAATCCCGTCTGTGCGAACAATCCTTGGAGTAGGAATGAAATTGCTTCGGCAATATGAATAGTTTGCCCAAGCATTTTTTGATATGCTTTCTCTTGTTTCATCTTTGCGTCTGCTTCCCGACGTGCTTTCCTACTTTCTCTCGTAGAATATCCCATCATCTGTGCAAGTGTCTGCTCGTCGGTGCCTATTGATTCCGCAATTGCTTTCCTTTCAAATCTTTCCATCTGATCAAAACTTCTACCTTGAAGAAACAGCGCTTCCTTGAGTGCTGAAATTCTTTCTTTCTCGGTCATGTTCATCATTTCTAGCGTATTCAAATAGTCGCCACCCATTAAAGCATTTAAATTACCGACTGAGCTAGCTGCCGCGTCAAAAGTATCAAACTTCTCTGCAATGCCCAGGAGTTTTTCCATAGCAATGCCACTGGCTTTGGCCACTGATTCTAGATCTAAGAAAACTTCCAGCATTTTTGGACCGTGAGATGCCAACGATGCGCTAGCACTAGCAAACTCGCTAGCAAACTGCGCTGGGGTTTTGCCAAATTCTGCTGCAGCCACAGACAATTGTTTCATCTGTTTCTCTGCTTGCGGTATCGACATGCCAGCCGCTTGAACAAAGTAAGTCATTTGGGCGCCACTTTCCTGTGCGCCGATGCCCATTCTCTCTAGTGCGGCAGTTGTGGTAATCAAGTCGGAGCGTGTGCGACCTGATATAGAAGTAAATTCAGTAAAGCTACCGGCAAGACCTGCGGCGGCCGATGCTGCCTGCTCAATATTGACGCCCAATGACAAATTTATGGCTCTTCCAACATCTCTAGATGCGGTTCCCAAGTCACCAGCGGCCGCATTGAACTGAGCAATTGACAGTGAGCTTCGGAAAAAGAATTCTACGGAAGCTGTCCAGATAGCATCAAAGGCCGACTCAATTAGATTCATGGGATGATATGCGTCCCAAAGGGACTTACCAAATTGCTCAACCATCCGGCCCGCGGCGTTGATGGCGGGCGTCATTTCGCCCGCAGCCTCTGCGCTGGCCTTAAGGCTTTGGAAATTCTTATTTAAATCCTTGAACAAATGTCTCGTGGCGCTGGAAGCAATTCCCAGCCGGCTAGCCATTCCATCTATTAACTGATTGGATGTCTCCCGCATCTCATTTTGAGATATAAGGATGCCCTTCTCTTGGTCAAGTTGAACAATCTTTTTCTCGCGCCATTTTACCTCTTTCTCAAGGGCCGCAAGGGCATCGTGCCGTTCGTTTAAAATAGCGATCTCTTTTTCAGCCTGCAACTCTTTGATCTTCATCTCCAAGTAAGCTGTTTGAAGTTTATTAATTTCTACCTTGTCGTCTTTTTCTCGCTTGATCTCGCGCAGAAGTTGCTTCTGCGCCTTTATAGCGTCTTTCTTATTTTGCGCTGGATCATCATATGCCACTATTTAATTCCCCCTCTTACTTTTTAAATGGCCATTTCAACCCTGTCACTCTTTCAAACTTAGAAACAGACCGAGCTAACTTAGTCTGGTTTTGGTAGGTAACGGGACTATCTAAGCCGTTGTCTTTCCAAGATTGAAGATATTTCTTTTCTTTGCCCAACACATCGGCAAAACTTTTTATCTCTCCGGAAGTTCCCTTCACGGTAAGTGGGAGGACTGAGCCTTTATAAAGAGACGGCATCATCCATCGCAATATTGCGCCAAATGTTAATATCCACGATTCCTGTATCTTCCCTTCCGCGTTACGCGCTTCGGTAAAATCTATTACCATTGGAACCAGGTCATCATTATTACTTTCATTCACAGCACACCACCTCCATACATTAAATAGTTGCCACCAAAAAAATAAAAGAGCAGATGCTCTTTTATCTCTTCACTTTTGAAGCCTCTGCTTCTCTTTCTAATTGCTTGGTCAAACGTTCAACAAACCAGTTGCGCAATTGACGAGGCAGATTGTAAGCTTCAATAAAACTCCAGCCTCCATAATACTTTAAGAAGAAAAACTGTTCATATACACTTTCCATGTACTTAGGAGTCAGGCCAAAAAAACCGACTGGTAAAGGGCACCTCTAACTCCTGTTCGTAATCACACTCGTCGCAAACGAACTCTTGCGTCATTTCAATATTGGGGGTTAGCTTGGCAAACATCTTCCGAAGAAAACGAGAATCAGAGGCCGGCATCGATTCTATAAATCTAGAAACTTCTCCTGACTGGTCGACTCCATTAACAGAAAGTACAATCTTCTTGAGGTGATCAGTTAAAGGGCTTTCTGCCAACTTCTTCTTTCTTTTCATCTCTTTAAGTTGAGTCATGCTAGTTTCATCATTTCCTGTAACGAGCCTGATCTCCACAGTGCACTGAGATTTAGGTAGTAAAATAAGATACTTTCCTGCTTCGTCGCCTTCACTAACAGCTTGGCGCAACTCTTCATCTTCCGTCGTCTGGAGATCGACCGGATTAGTGTGGGGACATGTAAGAAGATCGAATTCATACGATTGCTCGTGAGAACAAATCGGGCATGAAACAGTAGTATCATACAGATTCCCATATGCACTTATGCGCGCACCAATTAACAGAGCATTTTTATCGCCAATCAAAAGCTCTCCCGGCTTGATTGACTTATCTACTATTAAACTTCGAAGCAATCGATCAAAAGCAGTTCCCTTTTTAATATAGGATTGCGTCGTTAAAATATCTTCCTCTTTCGCAGTCATCTCTTTTAGCTCCACTTCATCGGAGCCATATAAAGGATGCGTTTCGGGATATAACTTCCCTTGCGAAGGGATTTCCACCATTCCAGTGGGAACAACATAGCTTAATCCTGCCGATGGCTCGTCAGGTGATGCCATAGGCATAGGAGGAGCGTCGCTAGAATGGACTGCCCCCGGAGTGGGCAAGCCTAGCCGCTCCTCATTAGTTCGCTTTCTCATTAATACCTCTCTTTATTTTTTAGGCCGACTGGTCGAATGTTTTTAGTTCAAACCAATCAAACCTGAAGTCCACAGTAATTTGCATAAGATCTTCTGTCTCGTAATCTAACTCGCCGCCGAAATCTACCTTAGCTATCCATGCATTCTTTAGGAGAGTCTCTTCAATTTTGTTTCCGGAACCATCTAACATTGTAATCTTGCAATCATTAATCTTAGAAGTTGCCAATCTCTTGCTAATGGTAGAGGTGCCGTTACCCACCCCCACATCATCTGTGATGTTGCCGGGCAATTCATACCCAGAATCTTGAATCAAATTATATAATGCCTGCGTGGAGTGGGGGTTGGCAGGGTCAACCAATACCATCGTAATCTTGTCATAACTAACGCTACCAGGATAATAAAAACTATGGTTAAGAAACTTATGTTCTGCTTCTGCGATATTCATAGTCGGCTTTTGAATCTTCTTACAAATATAGGAAATATTGTCTGCTAACCCATCTACTCCTAGATCAAGGATCCATCTAAATGATCTCTTCGGATCTGATACTGCTGCTGTTCCCCAAAATGGCATAATATATTTTCTCCTCGTTGTCTCGTTATACTATAAATAGTAAATACTTTTAAATTTAATCCTCAAAACCTGCACCAGTTCTTGTAATAACAAAATCCAGAGCAATAAATTCAATAGCGCGAGCAGGCTTCAAGAAAATCTTAGCATATAAGATATTTCTATCAACCAAATCAGGCGTCGTCGTAGTGTCATCCAAAATTACCAAATAGTCAGTCAATCCCAGGCGCGTCTTAATGCTTCCCAGGAAAGGATTAACTTTACCTAAGAATCTATTCCAAGTTGCTTGTACATTTTGTTCAAACAACATGGTGGCAGCAATGCGAGAAATCTCGCGCTTCACATAAATCATCAATCTACGTACATTAATTCTATCTAGTGCTGATTGTGAAACCTGAAGGGTCTTCTGTCCAAAAATTACAATTCCTTCGGCAGGAAATTGGGCAATCGGATTAATGTTGGTGTTGTAAAGACTATCTCTTTCTTTAGAATTTAGCCTAGTCCGTACATTAGTTACCGGCAAGCCAGCACTTCCTTCCGTGAGGCCACCTCTGGTAAAGCCGGCTGGGGCGAACCATAGTTCACTTGCCGCTTGACTGCTAGCCAAAGTTCCCAAGACCACAACACTTGGAGGCACCCACAAGGAGCCTCCCGTGGTGACAGTATCAGTCACTTGAACCCATGGATAATAGGCACAGCCATAACTATTGTTAAGGTTTCTATTGTTCAACAGATCTACGGTATTTTGCACTGATCCTATCCTATCTGAATCGGAAGCCTCTGCATTTTCTGTGACAGGTGTATAGCCACCCTCCAGATCAATAACCCCTAGCGAATCGCCACGCGCTTCGCAGACATCTAATAGCCTGCTTGTAAGCGTAGAGTTCGTAAGTCCCGGCACTGACATCATATTGGCTTCAACAACGTCGGCGTCTGCCACTGTGTCAATGGCGCGCTCTAGTGAAGCATAAGTATAGCTTGTGCCTGCCGTACCGCCGACCAACACTGTATTGCGGAAAGGTTCTTTCTCAAGGATATTTACACCCTCGAAACCCTCACTCAATAGAGTAGTAAAACTATCAAAGCCAGCATCAAGAACAGTTTTGTAATCACCTGTTGCTGTATATGAATCGCCGTCTGCTCTAGATCCACTCGCCCACGCTGCGGTTGATCCGCTTACGCCCGGCTCTACATCATCCAAAGAGAAAACCCATGAATACTCTATAGCCTCGGGGTTGGTTGTCTGGACACCTTTATCATTTGGCTTGCGCCTCAACATATCTTTCACACTCGCCTCAACCCGATTGCTATCCTTCATGTTGGCCGTTGCACCGAAGTAAGCATCCGTCTGGTTAGTAATTATTCCATCGTCACTATTCGTTCGAGTAGGTACGGCTGGAAATAAGAAAGTTCCAGTAAGCTGTGTCGCTGGTGTCGTAGTAACTCCTATTTTAACAAAATTGTTATCATCTGCCACCGAGTCAGGTACCCCATTGTTCCCAATAACATAGACGTTGGGGTTAGCAGTGCCACTAGTATATGGCTCCAGCGCGGTGGCACTCCCGCTATTAAGACCAAAGCCTTTCCATCGAGTAGGACCATAAACTCCAAATGGCAACATCTTAGAATCTGGAGGGCCATCTGGTTTGAGGGCACTATCCAGTTCAATACGCACATAGCGAGAAATGTTAACATAATCACCATAAACCGTATATCTTTTAGCAGTTTCATCCCACTGAGTATAAGAATCCCCTATGCGTCGCACAATATAATTGGGAGAATCGGGATTCAAATTCACATCGCTGTAAGTTTCTACAGGTCGTGGATTGTTATCACTATCGGCAATATCTCTGATTTGTACTGTAAAATACCCAAAAGGATTCGCTTCGTTATTTGAAGGTGTAATATTCGTGATAGAAATCTTCAAATTATTCTGAGGCCACTCGGCGCCATCAAGACCAACAAACCTAAAAAGCTTCTGCATATTAAGCGCATCATAAGAAGCTGGCGCGTTTAAATCTTGAGCAAAAAACCATCCAGTTTGAGCATCAGTAAGCTCGGTGCGCTGGATGTGCTGTGCCACACTACTGGACTCAAGCCCTAAAATAACACCATAACTACCATTGTCGAGATCGCTTAAGTCACTAATGCTTCGCTCAAAAGATTCACCAAGAAAATAAGTTTTTTGGTTTTCTGTCTTATTGACATTGGTTGAGGAATTAATCGCCGTTGGATTAGTATTAAAAACATTTCTAATAAAAAGTTTACTATTCTCATTAAAATTAAAAACTATTTTATCAGTGGTGGTCCCGCCGGCATCTTTAATGCAAGCAGTAAAGGTATTCAAAGTAGTAGATTTAAAAATTCCACAAGTTCCGGAACCTTCTGTGGCTCCATCTGCATACGTTCCACTCAATCCGATTGAACCAGTTCGTGCATAAAAGATGGCAGCAAGGCTACCAGTAAATGGGCCAAGCTTATTGACACCATCGGTAAAATCAGTTGCAACCAGTTCGGCGCCGGCAAGAGACGAAGAAAGATTATCATCGTTACCGAGAGTACCTACCGCAGTGGAGCTAATAGTAACTCCGACTGAAGAAGAAACAGCGGTGAAATCTGCCGATGCGCTAGCGTTAATAAGCGCTGCTATATTGGTAGATGTGATGCCTAGACCTTGTGCGTCTGCTTCGCCTGCATCAAACTCATATATGAATGGATTGGTGGTGCTTATGTCGACGGGAGTTGATCCCGTAGCAATAAAAGTATATATATTGCCTCCAAAGGAGGATGTCAATATAAATTGTTCATCGCCGAGGATGGTGACGGTACCGCTTAGAGGGGTTTCCAAGGTGCCGGATGCCGCAATAGCGGTAGTGGTACCAGGATTGGGGGCGATAAACAAGCCGAACGCGCCGCCACCATAAACACCTTCGCCACTTCCCGTCATTTCTGACGAATTAGCTTCCCAGCCGGCAACGCCATCACCTGTGGCACTGGATATATTAATCCCTGCGAGTCTAACAAATACAAGGGGACTTTCGTTTCGTAAATATGCTTGGGCAGCGTACGTACCATAGGAAGGAGCCGAAACGTTAGGGCCCGCTCTCCATACGTCTGAGGCACCACCACCAAAAATAGGATTGCCGAAAGTCTCAACAAACTCTGAGAAGGAATCTACTTGGATAGGGCGCATCGCTGGTCCTTTAAGCGACCTTCCTATAACAACTGGTCCTACCCCTCGTGGAAGCCCGGGTAACTGTGAATTGTCAACCTCTGAGACGAACACTCCAGGGGATACAAACTTAAATTTATTAACTGACATAGTACGTTGCTCTCCTTATTAAAATCTTGATATAAAACTTGGTTTTATCTTCTTGTAAATAGTTTTAAAAAATATCAAATGCAGTTTTATTCTCTACCGAAAGCTACAATCCAATATACTTACCATCCTTCCATGTGGGCGTATCCCCAAGAATAACACGCTCCCGAGGAAGTTTAACTTCCACAGCGTTCTCTCTTTCTACAATTTGAGGCGTCTTTTGGTTGTCACCACTTCCAACAAGATATCCTAAAATCTTGATATTGACAGAGGTTTGATATATGCGCTCGTCAGCCCCCATATCTGCCACATTATTCTCTTGGAGGTACTCTTTTTGCATAAATCCTTCATAGCGATGGCCTTCGCCCTGTAATATAAAGGCGTTGATCCCTCCGGTCGCGACCATAAAAGGTTGAGCCAATTCATTTATCTGCTGCTGGTATTCCGCCCTTAACATAATCTTATACATTACTGTGATATATACCGGCATGGGAATAGAGCGGTAAGTATAAACTATTTTATTGTTTGTTGGCTTAACTTTAAAGTTCAACTGTCCATATTTTTTCTTTGCGTCCGCATTTTGAAAGTTCTTTGTTTTAACCTGATTTATCACTCGATCTAACGGTATCGAACCCCCTCTATAATCATTCCGAGGAAAAATATTAGACTGGAGGGATCCCTTAAAAGCTAAATCCTTTTCCACTGAACTTCTCTCCACTGTTACGAGGGGGAGAATGAGGGCCCCTTCTTTATCTCTCAAACTCTTGTCTCTCTTAGATTGAAAGGCGCGTTCCGCCGATGTCCAAATCACTGGGACTTTTTCCCATCCTCTATTGGAAGTAGCGGATACATTAATATGTTCATTCACCCATTTAAACATTGCATCGTCAATAGTTTCTAAGTTTGAAGGTTGTAAATTAATAATAGTTTCTTTATCTGCCATATCTCTTTATCCTTATGCCGTATTGTAAAACGGACTCACATACCAAACCGCATTTTCGTTAAAATACCACTTATTAGAAATGGTAAATGCTCCAACAGGCGATGGGCCTGCATCAGTTAAGTAGAACTGATACCCGTTATATTTGCTGGGGTCCGCTACGAACTCTTCGAGTGTTCTATAATCCAATGATGTAACATCAGCCCCGGAAAGCTTGGGAACACATATCTTACAGTCATCCGGAATAGTTAACACACACACATTTTGGACTCGCTCTTGTGCCAACTGATACTTGGTGATAGAAACTTCTGGAAGAGCTGCTTCTTCAAAAACCCCATCGCGGGCGCGGATACATGTAGCAGCTATTTCCATTTTATGATTTATTTGCCCAAAAAGTCGTTGTGGTTCATTCAGCTCTACAATTTCGTAAAACAATCTTCCATAGAGTATAAAATCTCCTTCTTGTACTTGCAAGTCTTGGTCTTCAGTGAGCCTTCTCTTATGAAAATGAATAGTAAGTTTAGAGCGTCGATCAATTCCATAATTTGTAGTAGTAGTAGTTTGCCCATCCCATGTAATTAAAGCATTAACCTTAACTGGCGATAGAAAACTCTTGTGAATCGCTTCTCCGTATAAAGAATGATAATTTGTATGTTCTAAACTAACGGGATAGTACAAAATGGTCTGCCCTATCACGCGTTCGATCAATTCATCATTGACCTGCTTTACAAAATCTCGCTCTTTTCCTCCCATGAATAAGGGAGGAGGAGGATTGGTGGGCTGAGTCCATGTTATGTTTTTATCTGCCACTTAGTTGCCCCTCCTAACCTGGGTATATAGCCAGAGGTATTTTAGAGAGCAAAGTCTCAGCATTGGTTGCAATCACCGAGTCTTTCTCTGCCAATTTAGCATACGTCAATTCATCAAGAACTTCTTTCAGTTCATCTCTTAAAGCTTTCTGCTCTTCTTTGGCGGAAGTAATAAGGGCCGGCCCGTCTAAGGTAACTGCCTCGCCCGGAATGGGAATAGTAGAAAACTTACTCCGAACAAGCCCTAACATCTCCTTGCATATGGAAAGTGCAAATCTTCGAATCCACTGTTTCCCTATAGAATTTATATTAATATAAGGGATATTAGCAAATGGCGCCGTATTCATGTTATTGATGCCCTTCGCGCCGGTTTCCATCCCTGCCTTATCAAGCAATGGATCTTCGTCCACCGTAAACTCAAACCACAACTTGGTCATGTCTACGCCAGATGGGGTGGGAAAAAGTCTTAATTGATTATCTCTTACATCAAAAGAATAGTGAGAAATCCTAGTATACATAGCATCTTCATATGCCATGGCTTGAAGTTTATTCTGCCACACCGGAACCACCTGCCATGTGCTATCGTCCGCATATTGTCCATATGTTGACATGTTCCCCACCGCATTAATTCCGCCGTAATATCCATAAAATCTCCACATAACACGTGGAGACTTATACCATACTTGGGTGATATTGATCCTTCTATCTCTATCTATGGAAGCGAAGTTAACACCCCCCGACAAAGCGCTAGCGGATACGGCTGCTTGAAGATCATATGATTGTTGATCCGCCACCACGTCAAGAGAAGATGAATAGAATTGATTGGATCCTCCGACACGAGCCTTTTCTGATATTCCCATCGCCACACGCTTAGGATAAGAAAAATTAAACTTAGGATAACGTAATTCGGCTCCCGTTCCGCTTAAAGCAGTATTAAGGTCGCCTGCTTGCATGGCTCCATCACTATCAAAAGTTCCCGTAGGATTACCGAGTAAATCAGAAAGGGCATTCTTTGTTTGATGAATGTTGACAATATAAGAATATTCTAAGACCGCTTCTTCATAGGCCGCATAGACCTGATTGGCAGTTATCTCAATATCTAGAACTTCGCCGCCGAGTTTGCGATAAACATAAGCAACTTGATCGTAGGCGCCGGAAATGAAGTCAGCACCAGTGTAGGCACCAATGGGAAGTGACCCTGTAACTAGAGATTTTGACCCGGTTGCAGGTAAAACAACTAAACTAGAATTTGAACTCGGTGATAAAACAGGAACTGCCACATTATTTCCTCCGCATTATATAGTGCACAAAGTAATTAGTTTTTCAAAAAAAGAAAGAGCCTCCATATGCAATATGAAGACTCTTTTCTTTTAGTTAACTGTTGGACTCGAAAGTTTAACCTAACAAGTCTTCGACGATAACCAGTCCGTACATATCGGGACGCACCATTTTCTTGGCATATCGCGTCATGACTCCCTTGCGGGGCACGAAGTCTTCAATACCAAAGATGGTGGGTGTGGTTTGCAATGGCACGTAGGGGGCGTAGACATATCCACTTTCGAGGAATGAACTACCCTTACGACCTACCAGAATCACATTTCGTGGGAAGTAGGGGTCTACATAGACATCCCATTTCTTGGAAATGTTACCGACATTAACTGCACCAGCGGTGCCCTTATCATCATCATGAGTCACGCGTGCTTTAAAGCCTGCTGTAAACTCAAGAATGTTAGATACTTCGGGACCACAAACTAAGAAGTTTGCTCCGCCTCGAAGCGTCTTACGATGAATCTGAGCAGACACGTCGTTAATGGTTTCGAGCAAAGTCTCATACCATTCCGACACGTTACCCGTGAAGTCGCCGGGATCCGTCAAGCCAGCAGTAGAAGTACCAGTATCACGCACCAGGAACTTTCCAGGGCGTCGACTCCAGTAAAACTTACCAGCTGTCGCACCTTTCACCAAATCTTCCAAAATTTCTTGGTCGATTTCGAGAGCAATTTGTTCAGACAGAATGCTTGTCAATTCAACTTCGGCATCGAGGTTGTGATAAGCGTTCAAATCTTGTCCCAATTCAGGGGTCCATTTTGCTTTCAACTTTTTGGTGTTGGCGGTTACAGCAACACTGTCCACCTTGATATCGATTTCTGGAATGTTTGGATTATTTTCCAATCCCCAGTTATCAACACCCTCAACAGAACCAATCGCTCCGCCAGTTCGGAAGTTATCAACTTCCACCCAGGACGTATCAACAGAAGTAGTTAAGGCCGCCATCAGAGTGATGGGCGTTTCACTAGATCCGGTCGAAACCAGAACCAGATTCACAACCGTGTCAGACGTTCCACTCAATTGAGACAAACGACGAGCCTGCCGACCTTCTGTGCAAGTACGAGTAATGCTCACTAAATCGTCATAATTCAACTGTGCTAACTGTGAACCGCTCATTGAAGCAATAGCAACAGCAGTACCAGAAGCAATATCAGGGTCATAACGACAAAGTTCTGTACATTCCGCATCGGCTGCTGTTGAGCCACCAATAGTACCAGACTGAACTGCGGTCGCGATTGCAGTCGCATCGGAACCAGTTGGAGATGCATAGCCGTTGTTCAAATTGTAGAACGACACTTCTGCATTAGCACCTGTCAGCGATACGCCACCGGTGAGTCCGGAAGCAACCACTCCACCACCGTATAGCGACGTGTCAATTGTGTTACCTAATCGAGTCTCATTAAAGGTGAAGTCGAGAAAGAAGATAAGTCCGCTGGGCAGACTCATCGGCTGAACCGACACTAAGTCATTGGCAATCAATCCGCCGAATACACGTCGAACGATTGGAAATGCTACAGCAGCAAAGCCTTCGACGTCACCGCCAGTAGCTCCTGCCATGGTTGATGCTTCACGAAGAAGCTCTTTTGCTTGGTTTTCAAGGAGACACGCCATAGCATTACGCTTGTTGCCGTCCTCCAATCCTTCCAAAAGACCAGTTTTTTCCCACTTATCGAGAAGAGCATGGTTCTCTCTACTGAGGTCACGACTAACGATCCCTTCAGTCAATTTTTCTAAAATAGACATTTTGTTTTTCCTCCTTAAATGAATTAAATGCCAGCAAGTTTCTTCATACGTTGCATATGAGGATCTTGCTTTGTTTCTTTTTGTTTTTGTCTCAGCGTTGTAGCATTACCTCTAACGATTGCTTCGCTCAGTGATTGCGATTTGTCTCTTGATTGAAGAGATGAACCCACTGCGCTTTGAAGTGTCTCATAGATAGACTTCGCTGCTTCGACTGAATCGGCACTATTAATAGATTCGACAATACGTTGTTTTTGTCGCTCATTCAAGGAGGTACCATTACTAAGGACCTGATTCGTATAAATTAGTTTGGCGTTGGAAAGATTTACTTCTTCCAATTTGCCAGAAAGTTTTCTTAAGAGATTTTTCATCTCTTTATTTTCTTTTAAAATTTGCTTCTGCTCTTTTAAAAGATGCTTATGTTCTTTAAGCATTTTTGAATTCGTTTTTGTAAGCTTACTGTTCTCATGCAACATTTTCTTGTTGCGCTTGATTGATTCAGCGTACCATGCAGGGTTTTCATCTGCTTCTTGATCCAAGGCAATAATACCGCCATCGTCATTGTCCAGGCTTGTTTCAACAATCTCGCCTGCGTGCTCCTCGCCTTCCACCTCTTCTTCTTCGGTGCTTTGACTGAAAAAAGTTTCGTCGAGTAAATCATCCAACTCTATCATAGTCTCTTCGTCCAAATCTAATTTTTCGGCAAGCGCCTCTTGGGGTGTTGGGCCCGGCATTACTTCTTCTTCCTCAATCTCTACCTCTCCCACTTCTTCTCCTGGCTCTTCCAGAGTAGTCATCAAGTCTTGAAGTTGTTTAAAATTAACTTCTACCGCCTCACCATCTGCTGGGCATGGGCACAATCTTTCTCCATCGACGGCAGCTAGATCTACTGTTGACCCTACCTCGCTACCCGGCTCTTCGTCGGGTAAGCCATCGGCAGCACGAGAGACGGGCAGGCCCGCTTCTTCGCCTTCCAAGGGAGGCATACCACCCATCTCAAGGGGGTCAGCAAGCGGATCTTCTTCTTGCTCAAGCATTGTATCGACCGCTTCTTTAATTTGGTTAGAATATTTTTCCACCACAATTGCTTCTGCGTTCTTAAGTGCGACTTCGCGTAAAGCGTCCGCATCTATAATCGCCTGTTTTAACATATTATTTGATGACATACACGTCTCCTCATATACAAAGATCTATCTCCCAGTAAATAGTTATTAAAAAGGCTAAAATCTAAGTTTATTCTTTATTACCTCTATCTCTGATGACTTTCCAGCATGGGAAGGTAGGGCCCGCTACCGTATCATCTCGTCGAATGAACCCCTGTCGCCGTAAATTAGACATATAATTTTGATCCCTAGTGATTAATTCATACCTATCGTCATAGATTAAATCATAATCCTCTTCCTCATATATATA
>Ga0209756_1001323_pt1 | contig 22927 bp, 26 predicted proteins | sample ETNvirenome_6_85_FD_184071 | JGI IMG/M metagenome (GOLD analysis project Ga0209756, IMG submission 184071) | Marine viral communities from the Pacific Ocean - ETNP_6_85 (SPAdes) (version 3) | ecosystem: Environmental > Aquatic > Marine > Oceanic | place: Pacific Ocean | collected 2013-06-19 | reverse complement strand
ATTTGCACAACAGAAAAGAACTCAAGATGTACAATTAGCTGGTCAAAGACTCGAGTTATTACAAGCTGCTAATAGTCAAATGATGGGCTCACAAGCTCAAGCGTTTATGGATGATACTGGTCTTGAGGGTATTTATTTAAGTACTTTAAAAGGAACTGGTGAAGACGCTGACCAAGCAGCTAGTGTAAAAGCTATGTCAAGTTTATTACAAAAAAAATCTTCAAAGGGTGGATGGAATATTCCAGCTGAAGCAGCTGATAAAATTGTAGGAGCTGTTTATGCATCTAAAGCTGGTAACCATAGTGGTGTTCTTACTATAGGTAAAGAGATGTATGAATACGCACAAACTGGTCATGACTATACTTCTCTTGGTAAAAATTTAGCTATACAATTTCCAAAAATTGGCAAAGATATATCTGTAGATAGGTTAGGTCAAATCTATCAGACTGTTAATAATCAAAGAAATATACTTAAAGAAATGTTTGATTTTGGCCAAGGAGATTATGATATAGACCCTAGTATTGGAATGGATATAATGTCAGCTTCGGATGATGAGTTAGAAGAATCTTTATCGAAAGTAGCTGATGAATCAAAAGAATTAAATCTTGCTGACCATAAGTCTTTACTTACTGGTAAGACATTAGGAGATGATGTTAAAAGTTATGATGACCAAATCGTTCAATTATCTAATGAGATATCAGGTCAAATGCAAGACCTTGAAAACAATAGAAGACAAACTGAAATGATTGTGGCTAAAAGACAACAAGGTATTCCAATGACAGAATCAGACCAACAATGGTTAGATAGTTCTCCTGAATTAAAATCTTTAGCTGAAACTGAAATACAAAATCTAAATAGTCAAATTGAAGAATTAAGAGAAGAGAGAATTAAATATAGAAAAGCTGAAGCTTCCGTAAAACTTGGTGAAATTATAAGTGGAGGAAAATACGGAATGGACTACATATCATATTAATATATGCCTCAAGATAACTTAACAAAACAGTTTCAAGAGCAACTTAGACAGATGCGTAAAGGTTCTGGCATTACTAATGTCACGCCATCGCCTCCTACGTCTATAACTCAACAACCATCTATGATGAACCAGCAAGGTCAAAGACTTAGTGATGTCATTGGTGGGGGTCAACAACCAAGTTGGGGAGTTCAGCCTGATGAGTCTGGTAATTTACTTACAGCTACAGCTAAGGGTCTTTGGACGGCAGCTGAGACAACTTTATTTGGTGTTCCAAGATTGTTTCTACCTGAATCTGCTAAAGAATGGCTAGAGCCTAAATCATTTGGAGAAAGAGCCGCTGTAGGTGTTGGAGGAGCTGCTGGTTTCCTATTCCCAATGAGATGGGGAGCCGCGGCATTATCTAAAGGTGTTCAAGTTTTTGCTAAACATGGTGTAAAGAGATTCGCTGGAAGATATGTTGACGATTCTATTAAGTTAATGGAAAAGGATAAAGATTTTGTTAAATGGATTGAAAAGAAAATTGCAAGAGGTGAAATAGAAGAAGCTACTGTAACAGATTTCATGAAAAGGATACTTTCTGAACCTAAAAGTAACATATTAGCATTAGGAACTAAAGAAGGTCAAGCTTTAATGGCTAGAGGTGTTAAAGATAAAACTAGTTTTGTTAAAAGTTTTCAAGAGAATACACCTAAAATATTGATGGAAAAGTTGGATGAAGCTGGATTTAGAGGTCTTAATGCACAAAAGATTGTAGACACATTAGGTGATGATATACTTAAAAAAATTGGAAGTGTATCAACAGATACATCAAAAGTTTTTAAATTTCCTATGACAAGACTTCATCAGGTAATAGGAGGTTGGACTGGCAACGGTAGATTAGGTAATATAGCTGCTCATGCTGTTGAAGAATCTATTTTATTTGCAGCTATTGAAACACCAATGGCTGCTATAAGAGCTCAAGCTGATGACCAAATGGATGAATTTAGTCTAAAGGGAACATTAGCTCACGCATTTATTTTAGGCTCTGCTCTTGGAATTATAAGACCTGCTGTAAAAGGTTTTGGCGAAGGTGGCAAAGACCAACCTATTTTTAGGACAGCTCTTAGTAGAATAACTAATACAGTAAAAAATAGAAGAAAATGGCGGAATTATGAACTTGAAGTTGATAAGACTAGAGGTATTGGGGCTGAAATTGTAGAAGCTGATAGAGCTAGATTTATAGATGAAGTAAAATTAGTTTGGGGAAATAATAAAGATATTTTTAAAGATGTAAGAAAAATAAAAAGAAAGAGTAAAGAAGCTGCTATTGATAAAGATTATGGTATACCATTAAAGAAAAAAGGAGACTTAGATGAATTAATGGGAACAGTAGAGGGAAGAGCTCAATTAAAAAGAGTTATGATGGATACAGAAAAAGCTTTCTTTGATAATTGGTATCCTAAATTCTTAAAAGAAATACCTCAAGATTTGTGGGAAAGTTCACCAAGAATGATGCTTGGAGCTTTAGCTTTTAATTATGAAACTTATATGGAATGGTTTGATAAAGGATATCCACTTGAGGATATTATATTTCATACAGCTCTTGGTATGTTTATGACTAAAAGAGGAAAGGCTCTTGAGTATACATCAGGTGGCAAGTTAAAAACATTATATAAAGAAAGACCTTATGTATATAGTGATGACCTTAAAAAGACAGATAGATATCTTCAAGCTCTAGGTAGTAATTTAGACGCTAGCTTATATCGGGCTGTATTCAATGAAACTGAGATGATAAAAAGAGGATTCTCAGATGTTGACCCTAACAGTAAAGATATGCAAGAGCTTAAGGCAATAGCTGAAAGACATGGTATTATATTAGATAGATTTGTTGGTACAGATGATGCTGGTAACAATATTGAAAGAACTAAGAAGGCTGGTAAGACTGGTCTAAAAGTTGAAGACCCTGCAACTGGTAAGAAAGTAGCTGAAGAAAGACAAGTTGATTTTGATGATGATGTATATAGCGCATTTGCTGGTGTAGTTAAAAAGAATTTTTTATCTAAGGCTACAGAAACAGAACAAGATGTTCTAGAGACTTGGGAAATAAATGAATCTACATTAAGAAAGATAAAGAAAGATTTAAGAGAATATCAGTTTGATGGTTTAAAAGAATTTGCAGTAGAAAAAGGTAAAGCTGGTATAACTAAAGGTACTGATGTATTAGATGTTGTATTAGGTTCAGCTGAAACAAGCGCTGTAGCTTATAGAGATATTATACAAAGAGCTGTAATTGATATGTACAATGAAGTTCTTAGGCTTGAGAGTCCAGACACTTGGAAACCTATTGAATATGATTGGAGTACTGAAGAAACAAAATTAGTTTTAAGACCATTCAGTATGAGTAGTAAAATTAATACTCCAAGTTGGGCTTATTCAAGAGCTATGCTTGGTGAAGATTCAAATCTATTTCTTTTATTAAGACCTTTTGTTCAATTCAGAGGAAAACCAATAGATTTAAGTCAAGAAATGGTTGATAAGGTTTATGGAACATGGAGCGAGGGAAGAAGAGACCAATCTAAAACAGCTATAATGGATAAGTATCATAGAGAAGTAAATGAATTAATATTTGGAGAATCTCTTGAGCAAATACCAATGGAAAGATGGTTATTAGCTGGTGATAGTATGATACAAAACTGGACTTCATTAGTTCTAAATAGAAGGTCTATTAGAAAGCATTGGAGAGTATTAGAAGATTTATCACCAGATGCTAAGAATGAATTAGGTTTATTTACAGATACTCAGTATGGAGAAGTTAAGCAGTTAATAAGTAAGGTCTTTGAGGAAGGTGGGTATTTAGCTAATTCAATAGAAATGGTTTCAGGTAGAGGTAAAAAATTAGATTATTCAAAAGATACAGCTTCTGATTATAATTTCCTTAAATCTTTATTAAAAGTTCTTCAAGGTGACGTAAAGAGAGCTCAAACTGGATGGATTGGAGGTGAATCACCACCACCTAAAAAAGCTTTTAGAAATGATATCACTAAATTAAAGAATATTCTTACAGATAAAATGCCATTATTAACAATGTCTACTAGAGATTCAGCTGAACGTATCGCTAAAGATACATTAATAGACCAGCTATATGAATATACAGTTGATAAGACATTAGGTCTTGTTACAAAGGCCGATGGTCGTTACCTAGATTCTACAGATAGAGCAAAGATTAGAGTTCTTCAACATTCTGGAATACTCTCACCTAAGTTTGATATGATGGATATATCGGGATTTGTAAATGATTTTGGAAAACTATTTACGCACTTTCAAAATAAACATCCTAAAAAAGCTGCAGAGATGGATGATATGGCTGATTTCATGAGATATCTATCAGCAAAAGATAGTAATGTTTTAATTGATTTAGTTGGAGAGGTTAATGATTTTAGATTCTTTAGTGAATTAACAGCGGCTGCTAAATCACAAGGTCAATCAGTTGCTGAGTTCAGTAAGACATTAATGGATAACTTCCAAAAGCATATAGAACCTTATACAAGAGGTAGTGATGGTAATGGATTTATTCAGGTTGGTAAATATAGAGCTACTGTAGACCCTGGGTATTTAGGTCAACTTGTTTCTAGATTAGATTTATTAAATCAAGATGTCGCTAGAGTTTCACATAAAGAATTAATGAATGATATTATACCTAATATAGGTAAGAAGTGGACTGCTGATAAAGATATAGATAATAATATCAACGCCTTATTAACAAAAGTATTTAATACAGTACACAGTAATCCATCTAGAGCTGGAGTTGCTACTCAAATACTCGCTAGAGCTGGTATATATAATAAATCTGAAAGATTCTGGACATGGGATGAGTATACAAAAGAGCCTGAAAAACTTCAGGATATAATAAAAAATATTGAAGCTCAACTTAATCTTGATTTCCAAGTATTTAAAACCACAGCTGATTTAGAAAAGATACATCATAGAGATAGATTAGATAATGAAAGTGTATACCCAGCTGATAAACCAGTTACTATGAATTTATCTGGGTTTGTTAAGAAGTATAGAATAAGTAATCTATCTGGTTCTTCTGGTAAAACATTATCAAGGGTATTAAGAGACACTCCAAAGGTTATGAAGAACGCATGGTCTTTTTATAAACATTTGAAAAAAGAAGGAGCTGTATTAACTCATAATAAAAATCAATATACATCTGAACAATGGATGGATAATCCTAAATTAAATGATGCTCATTATGATTTTCTACTTGATAGCATATCTATATATAATCAATTAAGAAATGCAAAGACAAGAAGATTAATTACAGTTACTCATGGTCAAAAGAATCCAAGGTGGGAAGAATTTACATATCAAGATAATGAAGTATTTAAAGCAATAGAAGATATATTAGGTGAACTTACTTTAATTAATACAGCTGGTTATAAAAGAAAAGTTGACGGTAGGATTTCAACATTTGATATAAGACGTGGTAATGTAGACCCTGCATTTGAGGCTGATTTTTATAACTCGTTAGGCTCTCAGCCTGCAGCATTTAGAAAAGGAGCTGCTACACCTAGAGATACGATTGAAGATATTGGGAGTGCTCATTTAAACCAACCATTTATTGTAGCATATATTAGTACTCTTGGTAATGGAATAGGTATTCCTATAGGTTCAATGTCATCAAGGAGCCAAAGGAAAACATATGCTATGAATAACTTGGCTCAGAAGTTTGTTGATGTATATAGCAAAGTTAGAAAAGATTTACCAACCGAAGCTAAAACAGAATTTGATGATTTTATAAAGAAAGTTCTTATTGATACCAAGGCTGTTGAAGGCAAGCCTATGAATCTAAAAAGTGATGGATGGGAATATGGTAATATAGCATCATATTCTAAGATGAGTAGAGACTTTACAGTAATGCTTACCAATACAGTTGGTGACCGTGTTATGGGTAAAGAGTTTTGGGATGCAGCTAAAGGGGATAATTGGGGTAATAGTGAAGGGTTAGCTAAGAAACAATTAAGATATATGAAGATTCTATTTAATAGAAGCGCTAAAAGATTAGATAAGAAACATATAACTGATTTGATTGATGTCCTTGAGAAACCTGAAATGGAATTTATTGATAATTCAATTAGAGGTGACCAAAAAGGAAGTATAAAGAAAGAGCTTTATAGATTAACAAAAGAAGGAACAAGAACACATTATATAGAAGATGAATCTGTGATAGATGGTGGCGAACTTCCAAATGCATCCTCATTATTTAGAAAACTTAATAATCAGATTATGGCTGAAGAAGCTGAGATGCACAAAACAGACAAAGGATTCAAGCTTAATGATATGCAAGACCCAAAATCTTTTCCTGGTGGAATAAAAGATGGTAATATGTTTGATTCTATTAATATTGTATCTAAAGAATATATGAGGGTTATAAGATTTTTATCTGGTATAAGTAACAATGATATTGAAACTGTAAAACCTATTGGTGGATTAGGTTCTAGCAAAGATGCTGTTTGGATAGATAAAACTGTATGGATAACAGATGCTGCTTGGGAGCCTTATTTTAAAAATAATAAAGTTGATATGGTTAAGATGGGTTCATCTGTTAAGATGGCTGGCGAAAAACATATGGGAGTTAAAGATGCAAACGGAAGATACCCAAAGGCTATATATCTAGATGAAACAGATTCTAAAAATAATTTGGTCTATGAAAATATGGAAGCGGTTATGGGAGCTACTATTGGAAAAGATAAAGTTATAAATCTTCCAATGGAAACATTTGGTATAAGTTCATTTGTTAAGTCATCAAAGAATGCTACGATACCAATACAATTAGGTAATGATTTAACAACTGAAGCTTTGAATAGTAGTTTCTTTGATTGGATGTTTAGGGCAAACTTGAGAAGTTTTATAGAAGAATCAGGTAAATCATATGGAGCTGGTGATATTGCAAGTATAGGTTCAAAACTAAGGTATGAAGATATAGAAACATCATCTGACCAGTTATCTCTTTTAGATATGTGGATACAAGAAGGTCTTGACCCAACTTATTATGTATTTAAAAGGTCTGTAAAGAATGCTGTTAAGAGACAGCTTTTAGATAGAAGAGGTGTATTCACACCAACAAATCCACATGGTTCTCAAAGCAATATGGTTCCAACTTGGGCTGATTATGGAGCTGTGAATAGTTTAAGGTTTACAACATTTAGAAGCCGTGAAATAGATGGTAGTATACAAAGAGATATTTGGACTTATGGTCAAATAGAAATTGATAATGTTAATAGAGGTAAATTAGTCAATCAAGAAAGAATAAGATTTATAGAACATAATAACGCGGCTAAAGATAATATTGTAAACACAAAAGGATTAGGTTCTAAGGAAATAGAAACTCTTTTAGACGGAAAGAAAACAGTTACTATTGGTGAACTACACGATGCATTAACTGAGTATAATAAAAAATTAGATGGCAAATCATATGAAGTTGCTATAGTAGCTCACAGAACTCCAACAACTAGAGCTTCAGATAAAGTTATAGTTGGATTAAAAGGGTTTGATTTAACTGGTAATTCTGTAAGAATAAATCACGCTGACGCATGGATTAGATTAGAAGCTGACCATGATTTAGATAAACTAAATTACTGGTGGGACACTCCTTCAGATATATTAAATCATTGGGATAAAATATCAGGTCAAGTTGATTCTATTAGTGGTGTTCAAACAAGAAGAACTGTTGAAGGATTAAAATTATCTGATGGTGAATCTCTTATAAGATATAATAGAAGTGAAAGAGATAGTCAGTTTCATAGAGGTACTGTTGTTAAAAGTCGTAGGATGGTTCAGTTTCTAAAAAATTATAGGAATGCAAGGTTTGCTGATGTAGATGGATTTAGTATGAAGTTACAACAAGGAGCTGGTAGACTTAGTATAGCTGGCGATAAGCAAGTTGAAGCTGTTGAAAAACAAATTGCTGAAGATATACAAAGAGTTGTTGATGCTCAAGGTAGAGGAATGGATGACCAAATATTTAATGACGGATGGATGGATAGAATATTATTTGGAGATGGTACCGATAAATATCCAGGTTTAATTCTAAAGCAATCATATGATGCTAATAAAAAAATATATATGGGTGAATTGCCATTAAGTGGTCTTGAAAAGGATATTGTTAAACTGGTTCTTAGACCGTATCAAAGATTGCTACAATTACAAACTAGTGTTTATGAAAATGGTGAATCTAAAAAAGTTGATTATGATTCATTAATAGATTATGTGCAGATTTATAGAAAACAGATGGACAATCTTAATAAACATATATATTATAATTTAATTAATGGCAAAACTCCATCTGGAAAGTCTTATGATAAGACTAGAATAGATGGGATATTTAAGCGTAATAAAGAATTTGTAGACCCATTTAATCTTGATGATGCTAAGTTTGGAGAAACTAGAGAAGGTATAGATATACTTGAATCCAATAGAACTATGATAGCTGGAGATAGGATGTTAGGCGTTGTTGGTAGTCATGATAGATTGAGAATGCCTAAAATAGATTATGAAACTCAAGTAGCGACTGATGATATAATGATGGATTTACTTACTGGTAATTTGAAAGATGTTACATCAGCTACAAAAATGATATATGAGCAGTATAAATCAGATGTGAAAAAAATATCTGCACTTAATTCTATTGATTATAGAATAAGAAGATACAGAGACAATGCTCATACAGCTTTTAAGAATGGCAGTACTGGTTTATATAATTATTGGCATGATAGAGCTGGTAGTCTTGAAAGTTTTCGTAATGATTTACAAACTCAAATAATGTCTTCATCTAAGACTCAAAGAGTTATTAGGAATAGAATAAGAAGTCAAATAAAAACTCAATTATTATCTGGTAAAACTTGGACAGCTTATAATGGTAAAGAATATAATCTTTCTAGCCAGAAAATGCGTCAAAGAGAAATATCAATAGGCAACTTATCTAAGACTATTGAAAGAAGTATATGGGATTATAGAAATAAGAAGTTAGGTGTTACTGTTAGAGGTGTAAATGGTGATGATTATTTACAAACATTGGTAACATATAATGTATTAAGTAATATTACAGGAGCTGGTCTTAACCCTGAACTAGTTGGCATTGATAAAGCTAGAGAATGGGAAACAGACAGAGCTGATATGAGAAGGAATTATGGCAAACAGTTTCGTGATTATAGGAATGGTAGAGTAGATGCTGGTAAAGATATAGACGATATAATGAATGAAGCTTTGGCTGATATGGAGGGGTTTTATCATAAATGGGATGCTGAATCTCCAGGATTAGGTAAATATTTTGTATTCTCAGTAATGACACCTCAAATGGATGCTACAACTGTAACATATCATAAAGGATATTTAATGCCTGGATTTAAACAAACATCATCTCAAGCTAAGTTTGTTAACCTAGGTCTTAGATTCTTTTCAAGAATTGATAGTGATATGGCTAGGCAAGCTATAAGAATGATAGGTAAACCTATAAGTGAACAACTTGCTTACTTTAGAAACGGTAGTTTGAGTGCTCCAATGTTAGGTGAGAACTTTATGACTGAAGCTAATATAAGGAAAAGAAATCCTGTTGATTTTGATGTCAATGAAGGAGGTTCACCTTTAATTGAGTATGGTTCAGATACAACAAAGAAAGAGATGATGAATAAAATGATGGCTCATTCTGACCAAGATTATTATAAAGTATTAGATAGTAAAGAATTAGATTTTACAAATATGAATGAAAATATGTTAAGAACAATAGGTTTAAGTGGAGATGTTGCTTTAGACTACATAGCTTTCAGAGCCCCAGCTTTAGGTATGGAAATGATAGGTGATATTAGATTAATAGCTGATATGAGTTTTATACCATCTAATGCTATAACAAGGTCTGGTAGTGTTGTTCCTATAGGAGATTTTAATGCATATATGAGACATAAAAGGAATCAAGCTTTTATGTTCTTTGGTGATATGAGTAATCAAAAGAATATATTTACTGCACAAAAAACTGTAGTAGGTTCAGATGTATATGGTACACCTGAGTACGATAAGACAGCTAGAGATTATATGAAAACACAATCAGAAAGATGGTTGAATGAATCAGAACCAAAGAAGGAAGGATGGAAGTGCTAAATGGCTTGCCCACCAAAAGAAGTATCAAAGAAATTAAAAGAATTAATAGACGATTATTTTAATCATCCAGCTACAACTAAGATTGTAGGTAAGGATGGTCATGCTTTTAAGAAGATGTATAGAGCTGTGACTGGTCATGACTTTGATTATGGCGATATGCCATCTTTAAAGCAATTGCGTAGACTTGATAGAAGACTTAAAGTATTCCAAAAAAGACTTTTAAAAGGAGCTCCTGGAAAGATTGCTGAATTATTTTATTTACCTGAAGAATTTCTAAAAGGAAATCCAGATGCTAGGAAAACTTTTGAATCTTTTGTAATCAATCATAACCACTATAGAGGAACCAAAGACGGTCTATTAAGAAGCGTTGTTAAAATGTCTGACCAAATGAGAAAAATTGCTAAAGAGTTATCTCTTAGTGATGGTAATCATAATAAGGCTGTTAAAGAATTGCAAAGAAGATATGATGATTATCAAAGTATAAAGTCAAAAGAAGGCAAAGGAGATGGTCCATATACTGATTCTAAAAGGGATGTATACGCATCAGCTGAAGAATATTGGACTGAAAATTTAAGAGACCTGGGAAAGAAAGAACAATTTAAGATTTTTGAAATGGCTGATAGGTTATTAAGGAACCCAAAGCTTATTGGTAAACCAGAATATGCTCCATTGAAACCAATTCTTGACGAATGGTTGACAATGAGACCAATATTATTTAAAGAAATGAAATCAGCTTTAGGGAAGTATATAAATATATTAGCTACTGATAGTAATGCTCCTCAGTATAAATCTATTATAGAAAGATTAGAATTTCTAGACAAGAATTTAGACCCTAAGAATGAGAAGAATTATTTTCCAACTAAGGTTTTAAGTATTTTCCCAACGATGAAAAAAATACAAGATACTATATATCATGATAGAGATATTGAATCTGCGTCATTTGAAGATTTAAATAATCATGTTAATAATATGGTTGATAATGTTATTAGAAGAGTTGGTGTAACAGAGCACGTTAAACCAAAACAAGCCCCAGTTGAAACAAGATATAATAAAAATATAATTGGAGTTCTTGATTCTTATGTTAATGAAGTAACAAGATTTAATTATATGGTTAATACAACTGGTAATTTACTTAATGGAATTAAAAAACTTAGAGGTCAAAATGATGGTGAGATAAATAATTCTACAAAAGTATACATGGATTACTTAGAAGATACTCATGCTACAATGTTAGGTTATAATGTAAAGTCTCCAACATTTAGAGCCTTAGCTAGAGGTATAACATCTTGGCAATTTATATCTAAACTAGGTGGCAATCTAAGGTCAGCTGCTAGAAATGCAACTCAGTCTTTTCAAAACTATGTTTACTTTGGATTTAAAGGTTGGAGAGATGCTAATAAATATTTACAAGACAAGAAAATGTCTGATATTGCACAAACAGAAATGGACAGGCATGGTGTATACTTTGAAGAAGTAAGAGAATTGGCTGGTCTTGATGGTGTATTCCCAGATACAGCTGTAAGTAGAATTGATGGTAAAGAAGTTCTTACATGGAAAACTGATTCAATGAAAGAGAAGTTTCTTTCAGGATTAGAAAAGACTGCTAAGTTTACTGGTAAACCTATGAGGTGGGTGGAGAATAGACTCAATAGAACTGTTACTTTTAAAATTGCATTTGCAAAAATGCATGAGCAATTAAATAAAAATAAAGGTGATGTAACAAGATTTATTAGAGAGCACGGTGGTATAAAACAAGGAGCTATGTCAGAAACAGAATATGGTGATGTTATAGCAAAAGAAGTAGACAGACATATTATAAATAAGTCTAGTAGATTTGCAGCTGAAATGGTTAAGACTCTTCATTATGAATATTCAGGTTTTGCTAAACCTAAGATTATGAGAAGTTCAGCTGGAGCTGTAGCTACTCAGTTTATGACTTATAGCTTTAACTTTTTTAATTACCAAAAGAATATATTAAAACCTGGAATGTCTGATTTTGTTAGAGGAGACTGGAGTTCCGAAAGTACATACAGAATGTATAGATTAGGTATGATGTATGCTGCTATCAATGGTTTATTATCGGTAGCATTTAATACTGACTTTGGGAATCTCGTACAAAATGATACTGTAGATAGAGCTAATCAATATATTGCTTGGGCTACTGGAAGTGAAGAAGAGAAGAAGAAAGCTTTCTTTGGCAAAGGTCCTCTTATAGGTACAGTAGGTGGTCCTTTTATATCTGATATGGTTACATTTGGAAACCTAGCTGGTCTTTATGATTTAATTGGTGATTTTGAAGATGGTGATAGAAGCTTCTTTGGTTATCTAGCTGGGTATCAAGACTATTCAGATACAAGAGATAACGATAAAATATTTGAATTTGTTAGAACATTAAATTCTCAAGCTGCTAGAACTGCATTTGTTACAATACCAAGAGCTCACAATGGTGCAAGCTTTGGCACATTAGCAGGTATTGAATTTGGTTTATATCCAAGTAAAGAATTGAAAGAAACAAAAGCCAAAGTTGTAAAAGAAGCTAAAAAAATACCTGGACTTGGATGGATTCCTACACCAGCATATGCAAAGTCAAAGAAAAAGAAGAAAAGGGTTACTAAAAAAGATAGAGTAATGACAGCGTTAGCAGCTTTAGGTAAAACAGGAGCTAGTGATATTGGTACTAATAAATGGCTTAATAATCTTATAGTGTCTCAAAGAGCATATGGTTCTAGCTTGCAACCATTAAAAGGTAATATGTCTAGATATAATGATAAACTAATTGCCGCTGCTAGAAGACAAGGTTATACTGGAGACTTCGACCAAGGAACATGGACATAAAAAAAAGGGAACCAATTACGGTTCCCCTCTTTTTTTGGACGGATATGTTAACTTATTCTATTTCCCATCCCGAATGTTCTTTTAGTTCTAAAATTATTCCATCACACTCATCCATTATCTCTTTATATTTTTCCATATATTTTTTTGCTTCATCTCTTTTTTCTAATACTTTCATTAATAATTCTACAGATTTATCTTTAATCATTAATCACTCCTTTCATTGTTTACATACCAAACTACCATTAAGGCTGCATCACTTGTACTCAATGTAATCTTATTCTCTGGGAATAAATTAATTGCTATTTGTTTCAACTCATTTTTCCTTTCTCTTTTTATTTTTGGAAGAGGCTGGAGTGGCTTCATCCATACTTGAGGTGTAACTTCTAGAGTTGGAATATCATAAGCTCCAAGTATTCCTAACCATTTACCAAAGTTACATCCGAATTTAAACGCACTACTTCTTGCATCTGTAGGGAAAGCATGAACTTTCTCTATCACACAAAAAACATTCTTATCTTTAACTCTAGCTGTATTTATTATAGCTGCCATTTCTTTTGGTGTTTCTGGACATTTATGTAGTATCATCTTATCTTTAGCTTCATTGTATATTGCTACTCCACCTTTTGCTCCAGGGTCAATACCTATTATAATCATTATTCCCAATCCTTCCTAGCTGAATATTTATTTTTACTTTTCTTATGTTTATATTTAGACCGATACGTTACTACTTTCTCAGTTTTACTTTTCATATACTCTTTCCTGTACTCATCTAATATATCATCAAGTTCACTAGATGAGCAATCCCACAACTTTTTAGTACCAACTATCTTCTGTTTAATGTCAATAGTCGTTTCTATTGTAAGATGCTCATCAGCTTGGATTGTTGCTAACTTATCTGTAAACTCTTCCAACTTCACTACTTTTAAAATGGTACTTTCCTTTTAGTATTATTATCAATATCGTTCTTTGCATCATCTCTATCAAAGTAAAATTTACATCTGTTTCCATTAAATCCCATAACATAAGTTCCTATTGTTCCATATCTACTCTTAGGTACTATTATTTCTATCTCATATTTATCATGTGATTCATTATCAAAGTTCCATCCATAGAACGGCATGATTGCTGTCTCTGCTGTTTGTTCTATTACACCTGACTCTGCGAAATCACTTAGTCTTGGTTTAGGGTCTATTCTTTTTTCTATTTCTCTATTTAATTGTGATACTAATATTGCACTGCAATTTTCTTTCTTACATATCCACTTATACTCATACATTATACTTTCTATTTGGAATCTTCTTTCTTCTATATTATCTACTTGTATTAACTGTATGTAATCATCTAATACTATATCTGGCTTGTATCGAGATATCTCAAGCATCGCTTCACTAAGCTTTCTTATGTTATCATACATTATAAGATTCTCATATTTCTTATCTATGTTCTCACTTAACAATTCAACTTCAGTTATTTCCTCATCAGTTAATTTATTTTTTCTAATCTTTGAATATTCAATATCTTTACTTTCCATAATAATAATTTTCTTCATTACTTCTTCATTTGACATTTCCCTATTGAATAACATTACCTTATATCCTTGAGCGATTAAACTTCTTACAATATTTATAGCTAATGTAGTCTTCCCATGCCCAGGTCTACCACCTAAGACAGTAACTTCCTTTCTTGTCATTCCCCCGGCAGGATAGTCGAGTTGTTGGAGACCGAAAGGTATGATGTTACTACCGTTTTTCAAGTTGGACAGAGTGTTGCTTATGATAACATCTATATCTGTCTTCTTAGAAGGTTGTAAATCCTTTAGCTCATCTATTAATCTACTGTGTTGTTGTAATGTAGTATCTAATTTTTCATAATCTGTGAAACTTGTTTTGTATAATTTATTTGCTGTCTTCGCTGCTTCTCTTTGTATATGTCTTTCCCATATTATTTTCGCATGATACTCTGCATTTGCTGTTGTTGCTACTTCCATTGGTAATCCAGTAATGAAGTATCCCATTGTTTCATCGGGACTTGCATCTTTTACTTTGTTGGTTACTGTTATAACATCAATCGGTTCTCCTGATTTATATATTTCTTTTATTGCTTTCCATACTACTTGATTATCTTTATAATAAAATGCATCTTCGTCTCTTATCCATGCTGCTACTTTTTCATAAACAGAGACTCCATCAAGCAATATACATCCAAGTACTGATTCTTCTGCATTCTTGCTCGATGGAGCCGCTTTTAAATTTGTCAATATATACTCCTTTCGGTTTTTTTAACTGGCAACGCTCCTTATGTTTGTTCCTTCTTGATTAGAATTTTTCTTATGTCTAATATATGGAGTTTTACAACTGTCACAACGATATACTGGAAACTTATTTGCTGTTGTAATATATTCAGAATCAGTTTCAACTATATCATTTGCTCCACAATTTGGACAAACATCTTTATCCATTAACACACTTAAATTAGGATGATTATGGATATACGGTCTTATTTTTAAATACAATTCTTCTAATCCCATTACATCATGTTTATTATATTCTGCCATCTCATTTAATCTATCTTGATTTCCTGCTTCACAATCAACCCATAATTGAAATTCTGTTGATAATTTATTTTCTAATTTAAAATATTTTGTTAAGAAATCCTGTTTATATGATGGTGCAAAGAACTCTCGTCTTGCAATCTTTAGTGTATCAATCACCCTGAATGGACTTGGTGGTTGCATACCTTTCGATATAAACCTCCAACGAAGCTTTCTTAAATCAAACCTATCTCCGTTGTGTCCAATAACTATATCAGCTTCATCCAATAACTTCCAGATTGATTTCAGTATTCTTTTATCATCTCTATTTTTAGATTCTTTTGGTGTTACAACATCTGATTGTACATTATCATCATATAGCCATTTAGCGGCCCAACTAATTATGTACTGATGTTTTGTTATTTGGTAATGTTGAATAAACTGTTTATATGTTCCCCATCCTACAAAATGATAGAAGCTTGTTTCAACATCAAACAATAGTATCTTAGGGAACTCATATTCTGTATAATCAATTGGAGCTGTAAATTGTCTTTTACATTCAACACAAATCCATCTTTGATTATTTTTTCTTATTCCTTTTTTTCTTGTATGCGATGATGCACAACTTGGACATACTGCTCTCATACTATTCCTTTCTAAAACAATTGGAATTGTTCTTTTGGTTCGTAATTCAATATGACTAATTCAGTTCTTATTTCACCTCTTTTTTCTGGCGAAGCACCGACATATTTCGTATCAATAGTTTTAATATTATAATCTTTATATAATTCCCTAATTTCAGGCTCATCATCATAACTTACCATAAAGTATCCACCACCTTCATCTATTAAATCAACTGATTCTTTTAAATCAATATGGCATTGTTCATCAAATACATTTCTATAATAACCTTTCTTTGCTACTACATAAGGAGGGTCTAAATAAAACATATCACCTTCTCTTGGAGCATATCTAGGTATTAAATCTCTGAAATCAAAGTTCTCTATTGTTACGTTATCTAATTTCTTTTTTGATTCTTCTAATTCTTGAGTGATATTAACATCCCACTTTGTATCTTTAGAAAATACTCCACCCATCATATTGTTAAATGAATTTCTGACAACAAAGAAATATTGTGCAGCTCTTTTAGGGTCGGGTATATTTATCTTACCTTCTTTTATGTTTTCCTTGAAGTTATCGAACAATGTTCTGCTTCTAGGATACCAATAAATATGTCTTTTAAGTTCTTCAAACTCTTCAAGTACACAAATATACAAATTTACGATGTCATTATCAAGGTCATTCAATACATTCCAATCAACCTTTTTCTTTCTAAAGAACATTGAAGCACCACCTGCGAATACTTCTATATACCTTTTATGAGGGGGCATCATCTCAACAAGTCTTTTACTCATTGTGAATTTGCCCCCATAATAAGGAATTACCACAGGGCAATTAGCATCCACTAGGCTTTAGCCCATTTAGATATATTTGGATATATCCTGGACTCTAACTGATGAGTAGAATTGTATTTTCTATTCATTTTATGAGTATTTATATATGTTGCTACATTAAATAAATCCCAATAGTTTTTCGGCTTGTTTGCAATCATATACCGTGCAATGAATACTGACATTGTGGAAGGGAATAGCTTTATCAGTTCTACTATGTGCTTTTGTTTTAGCTTCTTATCTTTTAATGCTGGAAACTCTTCACCTACTTTTCTAGCATGTATTATTGTATTCTCTATTGATTCATCTAAGTTATCTAGATTTATATTACCAATATTATGTTTATAATTATACTTTTCAATTACATTTCCTATAATCATTCCATTGCTACATACTAATCTAAATGCTCCTGACAATATGTGGACTTGTAAACTTCCATCATAACTATTCTTAATTATAATCTCAGGACTCATTAAGTCGCCTTTGCTGATTTCTATTTTAACATCTGGAATAATCCATTTCCATGTTGTTTGTTGACCATTACCAAAACTTACAGCTTCTTTTAATTGAGCATTGTGTTCTTTTAGTATTGGTTCAGCAGCATCTATTATTTCTTGGTTAGTTACTAATTTATAATCATTGGTCATACAACTAAGTATTTTACCAGTATCTTCTCTCATTATAAATTTGTATCCACTTGGTATAACCTCTTCATCGTTTAAAGGCTGATTGCAAATGGCTGGAACTTCTTTTATTGGAAATAATGTTGATTGTAACATTTTAATCCTTTCTTTTTAGTTTAACAATTGGAGGCGGCGTGCCTCTTGACTTCCTTTCATTCTTAGAAATTATTTTAGCATTCTTATGATGATTAAGTATTATGTTTCTCAAATAAGATAATCCTTTACCAGTAAGATGATAGTTACTCATCACATATCTATTGATGGCCCATTTAATTGTCTTAGAATCAACTTTAGATATTGCTTGTAAGAATTTGTATTGCAAATCTCTATCTCTATCAGATGGAACATTTTTATTAATTAGCATGAATACTTTTCTAAGTTCATTTTTTAATGATGTACTTCTTTTAGATATTAATTGCTCTATTTCTCTTGTTGGGTTGTATGTTTGATTATATATATATCCACAGCATGGACATTTAAGATTTTGCTTCTTTTTCATTTAACCATTTCTCATTATGTTCGTCAGCAGTAGTTGGTTCACCTGTTTTCTCCATTATTATATAACCACGTCGGTGAATATGAGGTACTTTAACCTTCTGGTACTTTTCATTTTTCATGTTAAGACATTTATTACACATCCTTTCGTCAGTATCTCCATCTCTGTCATCATAAAGATTCTCACATTCAATGCACGTATATTCTTCCATAAAATTACTCTTTAATCTTTCTATATATTTCCATAAAAAGAAGGATTAAAATCATTAATCCAAATGCTAACATAATAACACCAGCACCTAAACATAATACTGAACCTGCTATTTTTACAATTATATCAATCATGTTTATTCTCTTTTGTTTTATCTTTTTCTATTTCTTCTTGAGCTTTTAAGAATTGCTCAGCTGCAAATTTAGGCTTTTTGAATCCTTTATCTTTTAAGAACTCTTCTAATTCTTCTCTTGCACCAGTTGTTACAAGATGACTAAGCCATGACATATCTCCCATATCATACTCCTTTCTTTTTTAATTGCCTCTTTTTGTACTGATTAGCCGTTCTTCCATTAGATTTTAGCCAATCATTCAACTTTCTTCTTTTTATTTTTCTTATTTTTGATTTCTTGTTTGGCATGATTTATCTCCTTTTTAAAGTAATCTTCTTTACTAGCTTTATCATATTCATACTCACTAACCTCTATCCAACTATGATTTCTTGGGTCTCCACCTCTATTCTTTATATAAAAAAGCATTCATCTTCTTCAACATCTTGAGTTTCAACATCCTTTGGATTTCTTATCCAATTTTCATATGCTTCTATATTACCATCAAATAAATCATTACCACCATTATAAGTATCTTGAACTTTTATCTTTAATTCTTCAGTATAATATAATGTGTATATAAATTCTTCACCAATATCTCTTGTTCCTGCTGAATGTAAATAGAAATCTCCTGGAGCTTCTTTAAGATATGCTACAATTTGAGCTGATAAACAACCCATTCCATTTGCTATTTTTCTCTTTTCATTAGGACTTATTCCATTTACAATTTTCATATTATTTAAGAAACTAAGTAAATCTCTTCCATGGCCTGTTGGATAACCATCAAATTGTCTGTATAATACAACTATTTCTTCATTATCCCATTCATTATTAAATACTGTTAAACTTCTAGTTCCCATTATATATCTCCTTTAGTAATTTGTTAACTTCTTCCACGTGATTTTCACATGAATATCCTATTGTAATTGTTTTATACTCACCTTTTTCATCTTCTTTATCATCAGTAAATTCATATACAGCTGGTTTAAAACATGATTGGTGTTTACATGGGTCTGCTATTAACCTATTTATTCTCATCTCTTTCCTCTCTTTCTTTTTTAATTTTATTAACGTGGATATTTAAATACTTTGTACCTACATACCACCACCATCCATTACCTGCCTCAGCAAATAATTCACGCCTATCTTTCTGCCATTGTAAATCATATGGGGCATCTTCTTTATATTTCCATCCAATTTTCCAATTTTTATAATTATTATATTCTTGTTTCATAAGTCTACCTCAACTTCCGATTCAAGACCTATAGACTGCTTGCCTAAATAATAATCATTATCACTTTCGTGATGTTTAGAATCTATTATTAGTACTTTAGCTGCTGTTGGTGTTGTGTGAATTAAAATTCCTGTTAATAAACTAGTTCTAAATACACTACCTATTTCTAGGTCTTTTAAATACTTTTTTCCTGGTGGTGGTTTAGCCTTAAAGCCATTCTTTAAAGCTCTTTTAACTAACGCTTTAGTCGTTACAGTTTTTGCAGCTTTCCGGGGCTTGATAACTTGTTTTTTTGTCATTTATAAAATCCCTTTTCTTTTCTTTTAACTGATAATTAATACCTTCAACCTCTTTTAGTAATATTCTATATGGTGTTTTCCAATCACCATTATTTTCTGTTGGCACTTTTAAGCTTGTTGTCATATATAAACTATTTACCAAACATTCTATTTCTGTTTCTGAAAATTTAATTAGCGCTGTGCCTTGGTCTTGCATTTTTTATCTCCTTAAATGGGTATGAAATTAGTGGTCCACAGTCGTCATCTTCTGTGGAAAAGGTATTAAATTTAACACCACTAAATGTTTCTACATACTCAATATCTTTAGTTTTTACAAATTCCCAATAGCCATATCTTAACTCTCTATTATAAACATCATTTCTAAATGCAATCTTATTTCTATCATATCCTCTCATTACCAATAAGAGTTTAATCTTATCTTCTATCGGAGAAACTGTTGGATACATTGTTTCATATGTTGACATTACCATGATGCACCCATTTCTATAGCTATTTGTCTAATTCTTCCAGATAATACTTCCATTTGTAAAACCAATCCTCTTAATTCATCAGCTATTTCTTCTTGTTTTACATCATTACGAAATTGTCTTGTCATTTCTTTAACATCTTTTTCTTCAGCAATTTTATCCCATAATTCTTTCCAACAACTAGTATGATACCATTTATCATTATATACTCGTGTAAGTGTGCCTGGGAATATACTTTGAGCACATCCTGGGCATGTTGATTTATGTTTTGCTCTTATTGTTGTTGCTTTCATATCAATCCTTTCTTAATTAATAATGCAGGTTCGCTAGATGTATTAGTAGGTGTGTGTTTATACTCACGTTTTACAGCAGACTTTAACTGCTACCATACCTGCAATAAATAAATAAGGCGAACTCTGCGTACGGTTTAATTTACTGGTTCATTAAGCTGTTTCAACCCCGTCGGGAATTGCTCATAAGTGTTGAATAATTTCAATGAATCCACTTAATCACATTTATTTTACACGCTTCAACACCTTAAATAATTAATATAGATGCAATCAACCTCATAACTTATGTCTGCCAACTTAGTCAATTATCAACTACATCTATATAATTTCACCTAATTGAAAATAATGGTGTTAAAATGGAACATCACTATCAAGTTCATCAGCAGATAATACTACTCCATCTTTCCATGTTGTTACGCTGCCTACTTGCATAGTTCTTTTCGTTTCACCATCTTTTTCATATTCATTTGTTATTACTTTAGCAAGACAAGGCTTGCCAATAACATCAGTTTCTTCTACCTCATCAAGTATAGTATTATCACCATCCGTTCTGAATGTAACACCTAGATTCTCACAGAAATCTTTATATGTTCTATTTTTCCACCTTTCTTCTTTTATTGGGTCTGGTGTAAACCATACTCCTTTGCTGTAGAATTTTCTTCCAACAAATGGCTTGCCTGGTTGTGTAACAACATCTCCTTTATCGTTTGTTGCCGTTACATACCATCCATTTCCATCGCTAACCATTTTAGGTAATTGAAGTTTAGATACTTCATCAGCTACTTGGAACTGGAAGTTAAATACCCTATTACCATTGTATTCTCTAGAATTAACAGCTATAACATGACATGGATAAATACCTTCCGGACTTGGTACAAATCCATCTGTTGTCTCGTTATATGTTGTTTTTGTTTCAATCATTTACCATTAGCTCCTTTACTAGTTTTTCTATTAACTGTTTCTAATTTAACTACTTCATGCTTGTTTACTGTATGCTTCTCGATAACTTGACTTACTTCAGTTCGTAATTCAGTCATTTCAGTTGTATACTTATCACCACCTAACCCTCTAAAATAGAATATTGGTGTTACCCAAGTTCCACTATCAGATTGGATATATCTTTCTGCAGATTTAGACCTTGTTGATACAAGACCATCTTTCTGCATTTTAGCTAAAGTGTCTTTGGTAATGATACCTTTATCAAGTAGCTCGTTAGCATCTGTTACGCTTAGTTTTCCCATTATTACTCCTATGTTATATCCCATCCCGCTTGTACTTGCGTTATTGGATTCATTTCGGTTTCTTCTTCTATTATGAAACTATGAAAACTCGGGTTAATACTAACCTGCTTGTCTTCATCAGTTCTGAAAACCATCATTGGCTTTCCATTTAATTGTTTTAATCCTACAAATGATACTTTTTTAAATTCTTTACCATCATTAGTACCTATTGTATACTGAGAGCCTTGGATTAATAAACTTTCATCATATGAACTATTACTCATTGAGCCAACCTTTCTAGTTTTGCCATTGATGCTTTGTAATTGAATGCATTTATAACACCACTTTTTACTTTTTCCATCACCTCTGTATCTCGACCTGATATCTTAGCTGATTCAAAAATATTGTTCTTTTGTTCATCTGTAAGTTCAGGGTCTTCAACTTGATTACGATACACATCATCGCAGATATTCATATACATATTAAAGGCTTTCTTTATACAATCAGTATTAGCAGCCTTAATATCATTACCTAAATCTACATAATCATTAGTACCACGCTTCTTCTGAACTCTATGAGCGGCCGTTGCATCACCTTCTCTCCATACACCATTATCAAACCACTTTAATCTACCATGTATTACATAAGCTTCTGTACCAGCAAACTCAGTCTTAATGACAGTCCAACTCCAGCCCGGATATTCTTTATCTGCAATATCTCTCATGACAGAGTATTCAACATAATCCATTCCCATCTTTTGTTTGATAAAAGCCTTTGGTGTTGCAATACCACTAACTTTTTTATGTTGCCTAGTAATATTCTTTAAAGCTTTATTGATGTCTGTTAATGCACCATTTTCTATTATTGCTAATTCATTCATTATTTATCTTCCGGAAATATTCTCATAATTCTATCAACTAACCAGTTAGTATTTGATTCTAGTTTTGCTATTTTCTCAAGAATGAAATCAGTTTTTGCATCTTGTGTTATGTAA
>Ga0209756_1001319_pt1 | contig 22946 bp, 31 predicted proteins | sample ETNvirenome_6_85_FD_184071 | JGI IMG/M metagenome (GOLD analysis project Ga0209756, IMG submission 184071) | Marine viral communities from the Pacific Ocean - ETNP_6_85 (SPAdes) (version 3) | ecosystem: Environmental > Aquatic > Marine > Oceanic | place: Pacific Ocean | collected 2013-06-19 | reverse complement strand
TGAGGTTTAAAGCTCTTGGTTCGGGGATTGAAGGGCTGTTCTTGGGCATAGACCTAAGAACTTGGCGGCTCTCCAATCTCCATTCCAGGAGCATGTTGACTCAAAGTATAAGGAATATTCTAGGAGCTCAATAGAAACAAAAACCTGCTCTAATCCACCCCTATTAACAGGTGACCACAACCATCGAAAGATGAACCTTCTAACGAGCCACGAAGAACCGACATCCATGGATGGGAGCATGGGAACTAAGGTTCACTGTATTGGAACATAGTGTTACAAAAACTATCACAGCAGGTTGTTGTGGGAGTAATGGGGTCTATGGCAATAAAACATATTATGAGAAGGAAATACGAACAACACGGAATGGCAAAGACACGTCAGTATTTGGTGTGGAGGAATATGATTCGAAGGTGTACTTGCAAGAAAAGTAAGAGGTACCATCGTTATGGTGGCAGAGGTATTGAGGTGTGTGACCGATGGAGAAATAGTTTTATTAACTTCTGGGAAGATATGAAAGAAAGTTATGAGCCACACCTTACAATTGATCGTATAGACAACGACGGACATTATTGTAAAGAGAATTGCCGATGGGTAACACGAAAAGAGCAGAGTCGAAACAAGAGTGATGTCAGGCTATTTGAATACAAGGGAAGATCACTGCCACTCTCAGACTGGGCCAACGAAACGGGCATACATTATCAAACCCTTAGGAGAAGAATACTAAAAAGGAATGAATCAGTAGAAGAGGCGCTTAGTAGAGGTAATCAAAAATAGCTACCTTGATGTTGTTGAGGGAGTAGTGGGGGTAATGGTTAATAATTAAGTTAAAGAAATGAAGAAAGAAACACTTGAAGTACTACAGGATTACCGAAAAGAGTTTGAAACCTATGCTTGCCAAACACAGGACATGAACTCTAACTCTTTGTCAGACTTTATGGGGTGGCTTACAACACACCTTGAAGAACAACAAGAAGGCCCATCACCACTCAACCCACTTGTCAAGGATTCAGACTTTACAAAGTATTAAACAAAAGAATGATACTTATTACACTCAAAGATGGGAGAGAGAAAGTTATGAGCCGAGACCGTTGGCTGAAAGGTAAAAACCTCTTCAACCAGGGCGACCCCGAAACTGTAGCCTGGTTCGACGAAATAGTATCTGTGCAGGGGGAACATCGAAAAGACGAGGCAAACGTCTCACAGGGGCAAATAGAGGGCAATAAGGATACGTGGAAGTCCAGGTATAATGCCATAATGAAGGAATCTACAGACCCCAGGGAAACATTTCAAAAGTTAAGAGCATTAAAATAGAGATATGCAAGAAAAGTATAAGACATTTTTCGTGACTACGGATAGTAAATCTCCTCATGTGGTTCACTATACTATTGGAGATTATGGTGCAGTATATGGCTCACTTTACCCGATTGAGACGACTACGGAGGATGAGTTTGTAGGGTATATCAGTAATACTTCTTGTGATTCTGTCGAAGAGTTCAAAGAGGAAAAGGTTAAATGTCTTTTTGACTTCTCTTTTCAGAGTCGCGGTATATGGGAGGGGAGAATATATATGAAGAGTGATGAGTATTGGATGGAAGATTTAAAGGAAATGGGTGAGATGTGGGATGCAATGTATCCACGACTCAAGGAGATTGTTATGGAAAGTGTTGGTGATGATTTTATAGATTGGGACAAAGAGTAATATCGAGATCATGTCAGGTGAAGGAACAGCGAAAGAGAAGTTTGATAAAATAAAAGAGATTTTATGAACAACGAAGAACTCAAAAAAGAGCTGATGATGGCAAACGCAGAGATCAGCAGAAAAGATAAAGAGTTGTACAAGTACAAAGAGCTGTATAAAAGCACAGCATTTGAGGTGTACTTATACATCGCTATGCTTGGTGTCGTTATCATTATTCTCATATTGAAATAGAGAAGCCCCCTATGTGGAGGCTCTCAAAAATGGAAAGTGTTTCAGCAATTCTTTCTCTTCAATAACAGTACGCAGTCGTTTATCTATCTCTATCTTTTTGTATTGTATGCGAGGCTGAACAGGGGCCATGCGGTTGCGCAAGTACTGTTCAGTGACTTCTAAGAGTTCAGCAGCTTCTTTGATTGTGTAATGTTTCATGGTGTTTTATTTAGTGTTTTGGTTGTTTTCTTAGATCGGCAATCTCTTCTGAAAGCATCAAATTTTCAAGCATTAAATTATACCTATCTCTACAAAAACATCTTCTATTGAGCAATGTTTTTTCGCATCTCAGCATGTGTCCATTTACAGTATATATCTTCTGTGTATGTTTTTCTCTTCCATTATGGGCTGATTCTTTTTTCATAGTGTTTTTTTATATACAACGTTTACACCTTCAAAAATACTTACACTAGAGTCTCGTAATCGCTCTTTGTGGCTATAACTCCAAATCAATTTTAAGTCTTCAATGTCAATAATCGCCCTTTTTATAAACTTTTTTAATTGTCTACCATCAATTTCGAAAAAGCCTATACTGTTTTTGTTGTCTTCAACTGCTAATTTCATAGTATTTTAGTTAGTTTTATGCTAAGATAAGGGTAATTATAGTTTATTGCCACTCCTATCAACAAGTTGGACCCCTTGAAAAATGCCGTACTTTTTGGAGAGTTCAAATATTACTTTTGCTTGCCCTTTATTTAATTCCAAATAGACAGGGTGCTTAAACATTTTATAGTTATTGCTAAAATTGATCTTATATGAGCCTGCCTTGTATTTTGTTGTCATGTGTTTTATTTAATGGTTTACCAATGAAGCTGTGAGCCAAAGAGGATTGAAACGACAAGGGCGGAAAGAATCAATCCGGTAAGGAGGTAGACGAGAGCGTAGTTTGGCATAATATTTAATGATTCGGGTTTATTGATATTGGCGACCCTTCGTAGGGCCTTATGCGCCCAAACATAGGATGCCTCATGGTCTTTTTGTGTGTTCTAAATGTATCGTCTAGCTCTTTGTTTGATGGTGTACTTGTTATGTTGTTGTGAAAACCATCTAAATGTTCCCATTCCTGCCCTATCTCAACAAAGGTTACTGTTTTTGCTGTCTCTTTTATGATTTTAAAGAAGGCTACATAAGTTGCATCATACCCGTACGTTGTATAGTAGATTTTGCTGGTCATAGTGTTTGTTTAATTTGTTTATACTTCTATAAGGTCTTGCAAATCTTCGTTTACACATTCAAATATTCCAGCGTACAACATTTGTACAGCGTCATCTCCTATGAGGTTTTCTGGAAAAAGAACGTCTAATTTTGTTTTTGCAACATCGAGCAGGTCAGTTGTGTATATTGGTAGTGCTTGGTCGATTGCTTCATAGAGTAAATCCATCATGTCCCTTTCGTCAAAGCATTCATTGTCTTCAAAGAAACTTCTTGCATTGTTTACGACATCATCGTAAGTCATTGTTGAACTGGTCATAGCGTTTGTTTAATAATTATGCTATAATCAGTAACTAGGGTGAGTCAGTTGTGACATAAGAGGGCGATAGATATATTTATTCCCTTGTCGTGACTGTCTCGCTCTTGTACCGTAAGTCTAGTATATACATGTATAACGTTATAGTCAATAGGTAGAGTGGGGATAACTACATTTCATACAAAAAAACAGCGCAACAAAGCGTAAAGATAGATTTATTATTATGAAGGGCAAAAAGACTTCAAATGAAAAAATAGCAGAAGTAATAACAGAAGTTATAAAGAATCCACTAGAAGCTAGTGTTCGTAAGGTTGCAAGAAAGACAAACATATCTAAGACAGCAGTACACAATACAATTAAGAGAGAACTAGGGACAATAAGGACTCCAAGCATTAAGGAGATTATCAAAGAGGATATGAACATTATTGCTTTAGGAACGAAAGAACAAAGAAGAAGGTTAGAAGAAGAGCCAGAGACTTTGAGGATGGATGAGATAACAAGAGCAACAGAAGCAAGTACAAGAAGAAGCCAGTTATTAAAGGGGGAGGCTACAGATAATGTTGCTATTAGGGGCTTCATATGGCAAGAGTAAGGAATGACGGCATAGTAGAGCTTGACTACAAGCCACACGAACACCAGAAAGTTATCCACAGTGATACACGTAGATTCAAGGTTGCTGTATGTCACAGGCGGTTTGGCAAGACTACGATGGCAATCAACGAACTTATCAAGCACGCACTCATCAATCCTGGTGTCTATTGGTACATAGCCCCAACCTACAAGGCAGCCAAGATGATAGCGTGGGACATGCTGAAGCATTACACCCCTGAACAAGTTGTGGATAAGTACAACGAGACAGAACTTTCAATACAACTCAAGATTCCAGCAAAGATTGGACAGTCACGCATCTACCTCAAAGGGTCAGAGAACCCGGACATGTTACGAGGTGCAGGATTAAGTGGCGTAGTGTTTGATGAGTACGCAGAACAATCACCAGATGTTTGGAGTAAGGTGGTGCGCCCTGCACTATCAGAGAATAAGGGGTGGGCGTGGTTTATTGGTACACCAAAAGGCAGTGACCACTTCAAGGCACTGTTCGACAGGGACGAAAAGGATTGGAGTGGGTACATTCTCAAAGCCAGTGAGACAAACGTGTTAGATGCAGACGAGCTTGTACAGGCACGACAAGAGATGTCAGAGGACGAGTACAACCAAGAGTATGAATGTGACTTCCTCACTCATACAGGTCTTATCTACCCAGAGTTTAAGCGACACGTTCACCTGTTCGACCCAAAGAATCAACAGTTCCCTGAGTACTGGAAGGAGATAATAGGGATAGACCACGGCTACAGGAACCCCACAGCAGCCATATTTGCCCGTGTAAGCGACGAAGGAGTAATTTATGTAGTAGACGAGCACTATGAGCGTCAGAAGCTCGTGAGCGAGCATGCAGAGGCGATATGGGCGAAGGTGCAAACGAAAGAGCCAGCGTTTATTATTGACCCCTCAACGAAACAAGTTCATGGAGTCTCAAAGCAAAGCGTGCATGAGGAGTATCAAGACTTTGGCATTACCGCACTCAAGGGAAACAACCAAGTCATGGCTGGTATCAACAGGATGAAAGAACATTTTAAGACGGACGAGAACGGGAAGTGCAGGCTGTATATTGCGAAACATTGTGTGAATCTCATCAAGGAGTTGGAGACGTACCATTGGGATACACGCACGTCGGTGTACTCAACGGAGAGGGACAAGCCAGCGAAGGTTGGAGATCATGCTTGTGACAGCCTACGATACCTCATCATGTCTCGACCAATGGATAGCGAGAAGCCAAAAGATAAACAGCCAAGATTTAGCTTTGATAAGCAAATGGAGAGGGTAAGCCAGATCAAGAAGCACGGAAAGGTGTTAGGAGATTATGAGGTGGCATGGTAGAATAAAGGACTACAAGTGAAGTTGCATATAATTGCTATATAAATATCATGGCAAATATTCAGCTTCAGAAAATTATTGCAGACATTGACGCCGCAAAAAAACTGTACAAGCAGAAGTACGAAGGGCGTTCCAAAGAAAACATCAAAGCATTCAAGGGCGAAGACTCAAGCCTACTTGGAAGGAGTGCGAACTCAGCACCAGGACTAACCGTAAATAAAGCATTACCGATTGTACAAACCATTGTGCAGTCTTCTGTTTTTAAAGACCCACGCTGGAACGTGTACCCACTAGATGAAGATTCGAAGGCAGCACAAATCAAAGGTGGTGAAAGCGTTGTGACCACGATGGAGAAAACACTTGAATATATTATCCGTGAGCAAGAGGTGAAAGAAGAAGTGAAGGATATGGTGACCGACTTGTTGGTTCGTCCTTACGGGTGTGTCATGGTGAAGTGGAACTTTCTGGAAGAAAAGAATAAGAAGTTCCAAGAGCGAGATGATGTTGAGAAGGTGCTGGAAGCTGAAGGGATTATCCCACCGCAAGACGAAGAGCCAACAAGGATTTTAAAAGACAGTATCAGTATTGAGTCCATAGACCCAGATGATATTTTTATTGACTCCGAGGCAAGGAAGCTGTCAAAGATTCGACATGCAACGTTTCGAGTGGTAATGCCCCTAGAGAAGGCGAAGAAGATGTACCCAGAACTAGAGAAGATGAACGTTTCAGGTGCAGCTGTACACTTCCCAGGAAACATGGATGCCAAGAAGCCAGAGGTAAACTCCAACCCACACAACAAGCGTGTTGCGTTGCTGTTTCACTGGTTCCTTGATGACGAAGACAGAGCATCACGAGCGATACTTGTGGAAGGAATACGGGACAAGTTTGTGGAAAAACCACGTCAGATTTACAGCGGCAAAGGATTCCCGTTTATTATTCTCGGTGATTACAAGGTTCCAGGAGAGTCAATGCCGATTACAGAGGTTGACCTCATCCGACCACACCAGGATGAACTCAATCGAAGCCGTGCGTACATGCTGAACCACCTCAAGCGTTCCCATATCAAAGTACTAGTGAATGAATCAGCTGTTGGGAAGAAAGGAATCGAGGCAATAAAGAGCGGTCTCGATAAGGCAATCATCCCCGTAAAGGATACAGGTGCTGGTCTGCGTGGTGCTGTTGACTACCTCCAATCAAGCCCGCTACCGTCAGACAATTACCGATTTGAACAAATGGTCAATGAAGATATTACCCAAATCACAGGAATCAACGACTACCGTTTAGGATTCAACCCAGACAGCAAACGAAGTGCTACAGAGATTGCCGAGGTGTCACGTGGTACAGATGTGCGTGCAAGCCAGAAGCAAGAGATTGCAGAAAAGATCTTCAACTTTGTTGGAAAGAAAATTATTGAAATGCTTCAGCAGTTTGCAGACAGAGAAATGTTAATACCAATTGTTGGTAGCGACGTAAACTTTGTGAAATTTACCAAGCAAGAGATTGCAGGGAATTACATGGCGAACGTTGAAACAGACTCCACGCTTGCAAAGACTGGTCCACTCGCACGGAAACAGTCCCGTGAACAGCTACAGGTTCTTGGTGGATTTGCACAGGCTGGCATCAATATACGTCCAGCGATTGAGAATTATCTTGATAGTGAGAATGTTGGAAACAAAGATGAGATACTTCCACCAGATAACAGTGCCGATGTCACCCAGTCAGAGTTTGAAGCATTAGAGGATGAGCGTGCGCTTCTTCAAGGGCAAGATGTTCCTGCGAACGATGCAGCTGATGAGGAACACATTAAGCATCATGTCATGGTTCTTTCCATGCTTGAGCAGCGTGGTGAGCTCAACCCAGAGCTACAAGAAATGTTTGAACGACACATACGATTCGAGGAACAAAACCTTGAGTTTCGTGAATCTGGGAAACGTGATACAATTAATACAGGTGTACAACAACCAAGGCTGGAAGACTCTCAGCAAGGACCATCTGTACTCCCTGATCAAACAACCACATAGTTCTCTAAGTGAAGAGAAGTTGCAACAATTCACGGCGTCTTTTGTCGTCCGTGTTGTTGAGGACAAATGCAACTTCCTCCTTTAGCAACACAGATGACAAGACACACCGTGAATAAGCGGTGTGTTTTTCAATAACCATGTTTATGGAAGAACCATCAACAACAGCTGTGAATGAGCAGACTGTTGAAGCACCTGCTGTGAATGAGCAGCAAGCACCTGAAGTGCCACAGGAAGAACAGGCACAAGACGCCACACCCTCCGTTGACGTTGAGACAATCGAGCACTTCAAGAAAAAGCTCGGTGATCAAGGCAACGAACTTGGACAGGCACGTAAAGAGCTTGACCAGTACAAAGGTTTTATGGAGACGATGCAAAATGCGTTTCAACAAAACCAAGAGGCGTCGCAGTTCGAGGGAATGTCAGAGCAAGAAGTGACTATTGCCAAGCAGCAACAATCGTTGCAGGAAACAGAGCAAGAGGCAAAGAAAGCTCTCTATGAACTCGAACAGCAGCGTGAACTCTCTAACCTCGCCCAGGAATACGGGCAAGAAAACGTTGATAAACATAGAGAGAAAATGGCCAATCTCTATGATCAGCTACCAGAGGAAGTTCAGCACAGTGTTCCCTACGAAATTGCGTATAAAGCCGTTGCATTTGATGCGATGAGCAGCAACGCAAAAGAAGAGGGAAAACAAGAAGCGTTAGCATCATTAGAGGGAAAGCGAACGGCTTCAACTCCTGCGCCAAATGGAGCACCATCACAACAAGTGACTCCTTCTACAGGAAGTTCATTTGATAAAATGATGGCCGCATACCAACAAGCGCAAGAGAAGCACCAACAATAATCTAATCCAAAACAATGGCAGGAAACACGAACTACAACACAAACGTGCTTGCCTCCACTGTTGAAAAGTTTGTTGGACCAGAATTTGCAGACTCCGTTTTCAACTCACATCTTCTTCTTCGAACATTGAAGGACAAGGCGTATACACCAGTTGATGGCGGAACAAAGATTTTGGAACCATTGATGTACAAGAAAAACACAAACGCTGGATCGTACAGCGGTTATGATGTTCTTGACACAACTCCAACAAGCGCATTCACAGCAGCAGAATTCGACTGGACCCAATACGCGGCACCAATCGTTATCTCTGGACGTGAAGAGCGAATCAACATGGGAGACTCTGCAGCAGTTAACCTTCTACTTGGAAAAGTGAAGGAAGCAGAAATGAGCCTTTCTGAAGACATTGTTTCTGGTCTTTTCGGAGACGGAACAGGAAACTCAGGTAAGGACATTGACGGACTTGAAATCATGGTTGACTCAGCTGGAACATACGGAAATATCAACCGTGCAACTGCAGGAAACGAATTCTGGCAGTCAAACGAAACAGCACAAGGTGGTGCGCTTACTATCTCTGCAATGGCAACAAAATACACACAGTGTAGCCGTGGTGGAAAAATGGGACCAGACTTGATCATTACGACTTCAACAGTCTATGACAAGTACGAAGCTCTCATGCAAGCAAACCAACGATTTGGAGTTTCAAACACAGAACTTGCAGACGCAGGATTTGTAACAATGAAGTTCCGAGGGGCAGACGTGATGTTCGACGAACAGTGTACTTCAGGAGTAATGTACTTCTTGAACACAGAACACTTGAAGCTTCGATATCACAAAGATGCAAACTTCACCGTGACCGACTTCCAACGACCAGACAACCAGGATGCAAAGATTGCTCAAATCCTATGGATGGGAAATCTTACTGCAAACAACTGTCGATATCTTGGAAAACTCACACAAGTTACCGCATAATAAGAAATCTAATTAAAAGACTATGGCAAAAGCACGAGCAATCGCAGTTGACCAGAGCTTCTACGAAGACGACACAGCTGCTAACGCGGTGCTTGGTCAAGTTGCTGAAGACCAGTTCGGAAACAAGTATGTTTACTCAAAGGCATCAGCTGCAATTTCTGAAGGAGAAGTTCTCATTCAAACTGCAGTGATCCAAGAAGAAACAGTTTCCTCAAGCGCAGACAAAACAAAGATCGAGACAGGTGGCGTTACTGCTACTTGGACCGTGAATCAATTCGAAGGATTCTATGTTTATGTCGACGACGGAACTGGAGAAGGGCAAATGCGAACTGTTGTTTCTAACGACACAACAACCCTTACTCTTGATCGAGCACTTGGAACAGCACTATCTGTTTCAGACTCAGACATCTCACTCTTCCACCCAGACAGCGTGAAGAAAGCTGCTGTAACTACAAAGACTCAAATTGTTACTGGTGTAGCACCAGTTGATGTAGCAAGCGGTTCATACTTCTGGCGACAAATCTCAGGAACTGCAGCAGTTCTTGCAGGCGCAGCACTTACAGCGAATGATGTTGTTATCCCAGGTGATGACACAGCAGGAACATGTAAAGCTGCTACAACTGAAGATGCGAGTTCAGCGCGACCATTTGGAAGTGCACTTGTAGGAAATGCAAATGCAGACACAATGGCTGTGATAACTCTCAATCTCGGTTAATCACTTCCCTTGCCCCTTTATAGGGGTAGGGATAAGTGATGAACATGATGCATGACATGACAAAAGAAGAACTACGAAGAGCCTTCCTCAAGGATGAGCTTTGTGACTCTAAGACAGCGAAGCGTATTGCTGACAACGCCAAGCGTCGCATACGCAAAGAGCAGGAAGATGAGAAAACAAAGAAGATTAAGTCAGCTATGAAGGAGTCACTTCACGAACTTGTTCAAAAGGGAGAGATAACAAGTGCGCAAGCACAACGTGTCCATAACCAGAATTTACGCTAACGCAATAATTAAAAAGACATATGTCAAAGATTGTAGAAAGAAGAGCAACAATTCAGAACACAGAGGTGTTGAAGTACGAAGTTCCCGACACTCTTAACCGTGTGGAGAATGAAATCACAAAGAAAGAAGAGGTCTGGATATCAAGCCGAGTGTTTGGAAACCGACAAGCAGCAGAAGAGCACCTGGAGAAGCTGGAGAAGGCACGTGCAGAAGTCATCCAATACCTAGAAAGCAAAGAAGAGGTGAAAGAAGAACCAGCAGAAGAGGTAAAGGAAGAGAAGAAAGAGGAAGTAAAAAGTAACAGTTGCGAGGAATGTGAAAAGGAGTTTAAAACAGAACAGGGACTCAAGCTACACATTACAAAGATGCACTCATAATAATTACAAACGTGGCGTGGCTTTACGCTCGTCACGATAACGAAATAATAAAAAACTATGGCACTCGACTCGACACGATCCCAGAGAGAATTTGATAAGTTTGTTGCAGACGCTAGTGGAAACACAGCGGTTCGCGTTGTCTCCGATGATTCATCTGGAGGCCTTTCTGGTTATAAGGCATATGAAGATGCGTCATTTGAGGCAGGGGATAGTCCAGCAACACATGACTTCAACACCGACCTTGGACGTAACTCAACAGCAGGATACTTGGCAAATACTGGAAGTGGTTCAATCCTCATAGAAATAAGTGAGGATGGTTCAACATTCGGAGATCAGTTTACAGTCGGGGCAGGATCAACAGTAACGTTTGAAGACGACAATATTGATTCGCTTCGGCTCACTCACTCAGGGACTGACACGGCCTACAGTGTTCGAGTAAAATAATATTATGAAATATGAACAATCGTTAAAAGCTGGAGGACAGGTTGATGGTCAAGTTATTATTGACACAACGAACGCAGAAGCATTATTAGTACGAAAAGACGCCGACGGTGGAGATATCTTTACAGTTGACACTGCTCTATCAAACGTCCTTGTGGATGCAAGACTAAAGATGGGGACAAGCCAGCCATTCTGGCCAGCCGTTGGTAAGGCTGCTGGTATACAATTCCTTGGAACAGCTGCAACACGAGCTGGTATTATTTATGATACCGATGAGGGAATGAGCCTGGTTGCTGGTGACAATGATGGGAATGGCAATCATGTTGTTGCTCTTGTCTCGGGTGGAAATGTTTTAAAGGATCACGATCACGACACTTTCCAGACAGATCCAACAATGTACTTTCATTCAGCAACAGACCCAGACACAGACAACACTCAGTATGGAAGTCTTCGTCATGACCAGACAGACTTTGTGATTGACCAAGGGCTTGGAAGCACAAAGCTTGCAGGTGGAACTATCATGAACCGTACCGCAGTAGGTGCAGGTGCATACACAACCCTTGAGACAGACTATATTGTTGCAAAGACAGCCATTACGGCTAGTGGAGATACGGTCACTCTTGAAACAGACACAGTAAAAGCGGGAAAAGTTGTCATTATCAAAGATGAATCAGGGGGAGCTGCTACAGACAATATTACAATTGCTACAGAAGGAGCAGAGACCATTGACGGCGCTGCAACCATTACTATATCCGCTGACTATGGTGTGGCAAGAGTCTATAGTAACGGTACAAACTGGTTTACGTTCTAAATATGAGTGATACAAACTATAACAACACAACATCCACTCCAATAATATGTAAGTCGCCAATCATGATGAAGGTGCTGAATATTGGTGATTGGGATATGGATGCAGACTTTCAGGCATCTGCCACTCATGGATTAGACCATACAACAATACGATGGGTGGGCGTCATGATTCGCAACGATGCGAATACTATACAATATCAGCTAGCAGGACGAGACTCGGCAGATCTTCCAGCACAAGTTGACTATATTGATGATACGAATATTGGTATGTCTCGAAATGCAGGAAAATTCTTTGATTCTGTAGACTTCGATTCTACTTCATACAACAGGGGTTGGACCACTTTGTTCTTTGTCAATGAATAAAACATTATTCTAATATAAATATATGTCAGGAGTAAGTACTAACTCAACAACCGCAAAACCACAGAGCAACTCGTATGCTTCTGGTATTACGGCTTCCACAACACAAACACAGGGGCAGCAACCATTAACGTCAACAATCAACCAGATATCTACATGTGTCAACGATAATGACACCGTAACGCTTCCATCGGCAGTAGTTGGGGATGCGTGTATCGTCCAAAACGACGGCGGAGAGACACTTCAGATATTTCCTGCTAGTGGTGAGACGCTTGGACAGGGGATTAATGCCGCCATGACACTCTCAACACTTAAGACTGCAACATATTATTGTCATGTCAACGGAACATGGTTTGAGCAGTCACCAGATATTTCTGGAGCTGCAGCAAAGGATTGGATGCTTATTAGTCGAACAACATCAAATGACTCAGTGGCAGTTGACACTCGGATAGAGTTCAATAACATTGTCCACCAAGCAGCAGGGCTTTCAAGAATCAGTCTTGACACTACAACAAACATTGGACGCATTACTCTCACTGGCGGATTTGACTACAGGGTCCAAACAGGAATACGAATTGGTGACGCTGGAAATGATCTTGCGGAGTACAAGTGGTATGACGTTGATGGCACAGCAGAGGTCTCAACAGCTGTTCGTGGTGCAGGAGATTGTAATTGGGCGACAACAGGAGATCAGCCAAACGCAATAATGTTTGTCTCTCCAGCATCTGATAATGACTATGAGCTTCATGGCCATGCAATTGTGAACTCGCCTGTCGTAGCAGCTGATTGGAGTTGGTGTCTCATTGAAGAAATTTAAACCGTATTAAAAAACATTATTAATATAATAGTATGGCAAAGCAAGTAGTATTCGGTTATTACCAGACAGAAGCAGAAGGGAAACTTCTTCTTGAGAATGCACGAAAAGATATTGACACAACTAAAGTGAAGAAGATGGTTGTGCATGAGCTAACAGACGCAGAAGTAAAGAAGATGAAGCAAGACGAAGCAGCACGGAAACAGTTCTATGCTCCGCTCAACGCAGCACAAAAGAAGGAGCGAGACGACCTACGACTTAAGAACTACAATGATGCAGTAACGCGAGAAACAAAACTGAAATCACTTCGACCATAACTAGAACAACACTATGGCACTCACTTACAAGAATCTGCAAGACCAAGTACTTTCCGTGTTTGACGACACCTCTGCGGAGTCTTTGAGTGATGCAAAGCTATTCTTGAACATGGCGCAGAGACAGGTGTGCAATGAATATGACTGGCCGTTCATGCAAGAGACCTCTACGATTACCACAGCAGCATCAACAACTGAATACACGCTGGCAACAAACTTTGACAAGATGCACTCTGTTACAAGAGATAATGCGTATATTCAAGAGGTTTCTGCATCCCTGTTTGACCAAGCAGTTCCAAACCCCACAGCGTCAGGAAATCCAAGCTACTACACACTTTTTGGGTTTCAGAAAATACAGTTCTACCCAATCCCCTCATCTGTAGATACCATTAACTACAAGTACTACAAGACTCCAACAGAGATGTCTGCAGATAGTGATACATCTGATATCCCAGATAAGTACAGGGAAATACTTGTGCACTACGCACTCTCACGAATGTTCCTCAAAGATGATGAGCAGCGATACATTATTGAGAAAACCAACTTTGACAACATGATTATTCAGATGCTGAATGATAACCATGCTGGCGTTGGAGTTGAGCGTGTTGGTAGCGAAGATGATATCGGTGCAAATGTGTTCAACACTCGACTTGATCCAGACCACTTCAATAATGCGTAACCATGCCACGAAAACAGATCTCACGTTATGTTAGCGGTGCGAATGTAGATGTTGCTCGGCAATATAACTTTAACGGTGGGCTGAATAATAACGATAATGAGAACCAGATAGAAAACAACCAACTATCAAGGGCAGAGAATGTGCGCATTGGGAGTACGGGTGAGGTGACAACACGTGATGGGTATGAGCTGGTTGACGCTCAGATTGGTGCCGCCAAAGGCATAACAGGCCTTGGGTACTACCACAAAGGGGACACAGTTCATAAACTTATAGCAAAATACAATACAGACATCTACCACTACACAGATGGTGGTTCATGGACAGCACTCTCCCAAACGCTCACTGCAGTAGCGGACATGGAGATGGTGACTGCTCAAGATGTCGCTTATATTACCACAGGAACAGACACGTTTCGTAAGTATGACAACTCTTCAGTATCAACACTTACAGAGATTCCTGTGGCGTCTGCAACATCAAGTGACCAGCCACGAGTGCTGGAGTACTGGTCGGAGAGGGCCGTCCTTCTTTTAGGGAATACAACCAACCAGCCACAACGGCTCTACTTCTCAGACGTTGATGCGCTTGAAACATTTCGTTCCCTACAGTTTCAAGACTTTGACGGCCCAATCACAGGAATCAAGGAATACCGAGACCTTGTTTTTGTGTGGACTGAGCATTCGACATACATCCTTACGGGTGTTCGTTCAGCCCCTGGAGGTAATAATAATATTGCCTTTGAGGTAGATGTTCGGAAGATGCCTGCTGGGGTTGGGTGTGTCGCCAAGAGAAGCCCGAGAGTGGTTAATGGTTTTATTTACTGGGCTGCTGATGACGGAATTTACCGATCAGAAGGCTCTGTTGTACAATATATCTCCTCCGACGTCGAGAGCACGTTTCAAACTGGAATGGTGCTGAAGTCGAACATGTGTGGAGGGAAGAAGGAGAACAGATATTATCTAGGGTACACACGGTCAGGGCAGACCATTATCGACAGAGCATTTGTTGTTGATACAACAAAAAGTTTTCCTGTTGTTGCAAGCATTGATAACGGATATTCACCGTCTGTGTTTGCAGAAATGCCTGTGAGTAGCGACTTTCAGCTTTTCTTTGGGGATATGACGGAAACAAATGGAAGTGTCTACAAGGCTGAAGTGTTAAATGCTGGAGAAGAGTCTGTTGTCATGACATTTGAAACAAAGGCATTTGATTTTGACAGTACAGACCTCAATAAGAAGCTAAGAAAAACATTTGTTCGTGGTGCAGACGCTGGTGCTATTACCGTTTCGTTTGGGTACAAAGGAACTGATAATGCTGGCTTTACTACTCAAAACATTACCCTTCAAGGGAACAGCGCTACTCGTGGGTCGTCCTTAACTCGTGGTCAGTTTGTTCGTGGGTTTGGCGGTGATGTTGAGCAGTGGATAAAGACGAAACTGAAGTCCAGGACAATCAAGTATCAGTTCACCCACACTGGGACAGACGAGAAGATTACCATCTATGGTCTTAGTCCAGCATTTAAAAAAGTTGTTAAATTACGTTAATACAAAACTATGGGAGTTATCACAAATCCAAACACCATTCAGTCGGGTGACCAAGACGACCCGACACGAGATATGGCAAACTGGAACACAATCTACAATGAGTTTAATGGAAACATCGAAGACGCCAATGTTAAGAATGCAAGCATCACTGGGTCTACAAAGCTGATTGACGCAACAGTAACTCAGGCAAAAGTTAACCTTGATGATCTTCATGACAGAAACTTTGCGTACAATGGTTTTTTCCGATATGGAGCAAATGGATGGACGCTAACAAACTTTGCCGTAAACGCAGACGCAACAGCAGCTCCTGTGGGAATCCCTGGCTCAAGCCACCAAGTAAAGTCCACAACAAACGGAGCAACGGCAGTTCAAGAACTTACTCTTACAAGCTTCCCTGAGCTTCAGGCGAATATATCAGTCGTTACATGTTCTGTATGGTGTAAGTCAGACTCAAACACTACTGAGATTGAATTGACCGACAATGCAGACAACTCCTTTGGGACAGCGGCACATACTGGTGGTGACACTTGGGAAAGATTGGTTATCAAAAATAAAACCATAGGGTCTGGAGACACATCCTTGAAGATTAAATTGAAACACGCTGGAACATCAAAAACATCTTACTTTACTGGAGCTAAACTACAAAAAGGTTCTATAGCTACTGCGTATACATATGCAAAGAATGATATTGTTTTGGCGAGACAAGACATTGCTGTTAACTCGTTTAACGGAAACTATGTGACCCAAATAGGATGGAACTTTATTACTGGAGATGGAACTGCAACCCCTACAACCATTGGTCCAACATTTCCAGTAACGTTTGCAGAAATTCCGATTGTCACAACAAACTGCCTTGGCTTTAAAAACACAACAGACCCAACAACCGCTGGTGACTTTACGGCACTTGCTAGACTCCAAGCATCCGCTGTTCCTACTGTTTCCGGTCTTACAATAGAAGTCCATGATACAGATGGAAGTGCTATTGGGTCTGGTACTCGTGTTGGTATTGCATGGAGTGCAACTGGAATAATTTAATCTAACACTATGGCTATAAGAAGATTTAGGTGGCAACAAAATATTGGTAAATTTTTGGCTAATCTTGCACCAAATAGAAGACAGATAAGTGAATTTAAGCGTCGCACAGAGAAACCTGCGCCGACACCACCTCCACCTCCTCCAACAACACCACAACAGCAAACTGTTGTAGAGCCGCCTCGTGCGTCTCAGCAGATTCTTGACGAGGTGCGGGCATTTCAGCCACCAGAACTCTCTGGACCTTCACAGGAGGATCTTGACCGTGTTCGACGAGAAGAAGAACAGCGACAACAAGAAATTCTACAGAAGCGTGGAGGTGTATTAAAGGAACGAGCACAGTTTCTTCGTGGAAGAATTGGAGAGCAGCAAGGGTTTCTTGAACATCAAGCTGGTCAAGCACGAGCCTCGCTAGAGCGGCAACGTGGAGTTGCTGGACAACAGTTTGAGTCACAACGACAACGAATAGAAAGGCTCTTTGAGCAGCAAAAAGCAGGACTTCGGGGACAACAGCCAGGTATTGAGCGTGCAGCAGCACGAGCGACACAAGACATCTCGAGGGAAGGAGAAGAGCTTCAGCGACGAGCAACAGCACAACGAGCAGGACTTGGTGTGGCTGGTCTTCGTTCTGGTGCAGCGATTAATGAACAAGACCTTGTGCGGTCTGAAATTATTGAGTCTATAGGAGACATCCAACTGAACAAGGTTCAAACACTGAACAATATCGCACAACAAATTTCTCAGGCAGATGCTTCGAAGGGAGATAGAATCGCAGACCTCTCATTCCAGTTCCAAGAGTTCCAAAATCAAATCACTGACAAGTTTACTCAAATAGATGTACAGCGAATACAGGCTGTTTCCGAGCTTGCAGCGAAATCAGCAGAGGTAGACTTCCAATTAAAATCTGACCTTACAGAGCTCGACCTACAACAACAGGAGGCGGTGAATAACGCTGTTGCAAACTACGTAGAGGCTGTAAATACCGACAATGACAGGAAGATGAAACAGTGGGGACAGGTTATTGACTTCACTATGGATCAGCTTGATGCACAATTAAAGCTTGACGACATTGCAAGCAAAGAAGAAATTGCCGCACTGAAAGCAGCAACAGCACTCGCAGGAAAAGCTGGTAAGGAAAAGAAGTTGAAGTCAGCAGATGTTATCAAGATGGCTGAAGAGGAATTTGGTCTAACACGAAGACAAGATGAGTTTGGTGGATTCTCCTTCTTCCTCGATGGTCAACAAATTAATCGACAGGAGTATACGAACGCTATCCAGGGCTCACTCGATCCAACCTTTACGCTTCGCGACACCCTAAAAGGCTCGCTTAATCCAGAAGACGTAAAACTTCTTTCAAGAAAATTCAAGGCTGAAGAAGGGGATCCTGGTAGATCGAAAAAAAGCACTGCTGATAACAATATAGATGCAGAGCTAGGTATTGATACTGATGAAGAAGTGTAAGTAACATATAATTATGGCATTTGAGAGGATTAAAAAGTTTGGAAGGTTTCTTAAAAGGACTGTTGCCCCTTTAGCTGGCAAAGTTATTCGTCGTGAGGTGAAAAGAAGAGTGCCAAAAAGTATCCAAAAAACAACAAGAAAGGTTGTAGATGTTGTTAAAAAAGATCCTCCTTCTAAAATTATTACCAGGAAAGTCAAAAGTAGGTCTGAAGCCCTTAGAAGAAGTGTGACTAGTAAGGTGTCTTCTGGTGCCACTAAGGCGTTAAGGGCATTTACTGCTACACCAAGGTCAAACATTTCAGCTTCTGCCAAGAGAGCAGCTGGCCCATTTGTTGGAGAATCTGTTATTGATAAAACAATAAGAAGGCAAGACATTCTTCGTGGTGAGGTTGGTGATCGATCTTTCCCTATCTTGCTATCCCAACAAATTGGAAACGATATACATTCAGCTATGAAAGGGTTACAGCGTCTCGTAAAAAGTCTCCCTCAAGAAAAAACAGATATACTTGGGGAAAGTAGATTTACCATGAGAGACAAGCTATTGTTGGATTTTATTAAAGAAGAGAAGTTTCCTGAAACAATAAGATCAATTACAACGATTGGAGCACTTCCTAAAGGAACAGAAATGATTAAGCAGGCACATAGGAGAGGCTTTGGTAAAGTGGCACGATCAACATTTGGGGATATATTAGAATTTCAAAGAACAAATCCAGAATTATTTCGAAAAATATCAATAAATCGTCGAGGTAGTGATATTGAACAAAAAATACTCAACACTCCACGAGTTCGACGATTTATTGATCACGAGCGTAATCTTGACAATATGACCGCGGGCGACCGACTTGATGCTGTAGGTACAGCCCTCGACCTTGTCCCTGTTATAGGACCAGGCGCAAAGATAGGATTATTGGGTGCAGCAGGGATAACAAAACCTCTCTTGAAAATACTAGGGAAGAGCGCAAAAGCTGGTGATGCTGCGAAACTTGCCAGCGCATCAAATGTAGAGGTTATGGACAGAGTGGCACAACGACTAGTCACACACGGGGGTACAAAAGAAGTGAGAGAGGGTGTAGATGAGATTATTCGGAACAGTGCGAGCATTGTTAAAGACGCGCAGGCAAAAAAGGCTGGAGACGAGGTTGCACAAAAACTTTCCCAAAACCTTGATGAGGTTACAGATATTCACACAGAGCTTTCATTACGACAAGAGGAAAAGTTTTTACGAAAAAATATTGATCGCCCTATAACAACAACAATCCAAAAAGATGTTCCTTTTTCCAATGTTAAAAAGTCAAAGGATGACCTCGATCTCTTTAAGGGTGTTGTACGAAACATTTTACGAAAAAATGCAAACCCCAAGGTTGTTGCAAAGAGAGAGGCGGAAAAAGTGATCAGGGGTCTCTTTGACCTTACGCCTCACCAAAAGCTTAGTAAGGATGCAAGCAAAGAGTTGAGTGCATACCTTCAAAATAGCGATGACATCTACCCAGTCATCTTTAGGCTTGCTGATACAAAGAGCACAGGAGCAATAAAAGGTCTTTTAAGAACCAAGGAACAACAATTAATTAGAAGGGCTGGCACAGTCACAGAGCGCATACCTTTCAAGGGAACAGACCCAAACATCCCCACACGTCTTGAAGAGATACAGGAAATGAGCCGTCCTTATAAAAACTTTTCAGAAAGCCAACTCCAAAACCAGCTTAAGCAATCTTCAAGGAAGGCTGCTGGTCTTGCTGTTGAAGCAGAGGTGTTAGCTGATGCTGGTGGTAAGGTTGACCTTGATAATGGAGAGAAGGTTGCGAAGTTTATAGATGAGTTCACATATAAAAAAGAGCCAGAGACTATCGGAGAAAGTGGACGAAAGGCTGTTAATGCTATCAAGAAGACTGGACAGGCTATTGAGCGAACACAAATAAATCAGTTTAATGCACTAGATTCTGCACAGAAACAACTACTAAAGGCACATGGGAAAACAAGAGATGGGTTAAAGTTGTCAGAAGTTGCAAATCTTTTTTCTGGAACACAGGGGAAAATTACATCAAAGCTTATGGACTTTGATAAGATTATCACCAAAGTTATTACAAAAACTGGTGGATCGCTTGAGCAGTTTTCACAATATGTCTCTATGCGACGAGTTCTTAGTAGGCTTTCCGACAACCCCCTACAGAAACAATTCGCAGGAAAAACAATCAAAGACATGGTAGATGGTATTGCTCATATCAAGCTAGGTGTTGGTGATGAGGTTGCAGAAATTTTTGAGCAAGCAGCAGACGAATATAATGTGTTCTTCAGGCAGTTTATTGAAGAGATGGAGGCCGTGGGGAGGTTGAGCACAAAACAGGCCGACATAATACGAAACTCCAACGACTTTTATGCACCGTTTAATATTATTATACAAGACGACCTTGTTAAAAACGGCGTACTTCAAGGTATTGATTTGAGTCGTTCGATTGATGATGTGATGCGGCTTGCCTCAAAAAGCATTACCCCGAAAGCTGCGAGTGAAATCCAAAGCATTAAGGGAATAAAGATGCTTGGGAAAGGTAAAGATTCTGTTGTGATGCTTGAGGATGTTATTGAGGCAGCACACAAAAAAATACCTCGTCTTATAGAAGAAATTGAAAGACAGCGGTTTACAAGGCGTATTATTGGGGACCTAGAAAAGGCTGACACAGCAGAGGCATTTATTAAGAAGATCGGACCAAAGAAGGGCGACCAGGCTCTGCGGAAGCCAGTGAAGGGAATGGAGCAGGTTTTTATTTACGAGGACGGCAAAAAGGTGTTTTACCATGTTGATAAAGGAATATCCGACGCGCTGAAAGGCTTAAATCTTGAGCAAGCATCTACTATTGTTCGCCTTGCTGGAAAAACATCTATCCCAATGAAGTTTGGTGCAATTGCTTATAACACAGGCTTTAATGCTGTGAATGCCCTTATTGCTGACATGGGGAGAAACCTGTTTCTTAATAAGGCGTTTGGAATTAACCCACTTCGCGTAACTACCAACTACTTGTCTGCATTTTTTGAGTCTATAGGGTATACAGTTTTTGGTTCACGAAGCAAAATGATGCAGGACTTTATGGAGAGTGGTGCATTTACTGGAGCATACTCACGAACACTAGCCAAAGAACTACTAAAACCAATATATAATACTTCAAAAGCTGGAGCTTTGAAGAAGTTTGTGTTTGGTGTATTACGGCTTCCAACAGATATTGGTGGCTCTTTAGAAATTACTGGAAAACTTGCTGGGTTTCGTGAGGCAGAAGCATTCCTCAAAAGACAACAAAAACTTGTTAATAAGGGGGCGAAGAATGTAAAGAATGTTGTAACACGGGAAGAGTTGATGTCTGAGGTTCGAAAGGTTGCTGGGAGCCCTGACTTTTGGGCACGCGGAACTTGGACCCCAGAGATGAATGCGCTTTTCCCTTTTTACAATGCCGCAACCCAAGGAACTGTCACAGACGTCAGCCGCCTGTTTGTACACCCCTTTAAAGGAACACGAAAAGAACGAATTGCGTCAGCGAAGGCTTGGGCGAAACTCTCTGTTCCAATGACTGGAGTGGCCGCAATCACAGCATACAACCTTCGACCAGGGAATAGGGAGCATTTCGAACAAGTGTCTCAATGGGAGAGAGACAGTTATATTATGATTCCAAAGTTTGCACTTTACGGAAAAGATGATGATCGCTCTTATGGTGTTAACGAAGATGGTAAAAAGTTTGCGGAGTACTGGAAGGTGCAGAAGCGAGATGGGCTGAAGCTTGTGTTTAACCTTGTAGAGTCTGGTGTTACGTATTTTCATGACCGCGACCCACACGAGTTCGCGAGAGCAATGGATCAGTTTTTGACAGACGCTCTCCCTGTAAATATTGAGTCTAAAGAAGGACACGGAACACTAGACCCAGGAGGTAGGTTGAAGTCTCTTGCGAGCTCTACAGCTCCAATTATTAAGGCTCCAATTGAAATTGCTACGGGAATTGATCTGTTTAGGGGTCGTCCTATCGAGCCCCAGTCTATTGAGGGTGAACCAACAAGTAAGGTTTCTTCTGATAGAATCTTTAGAGAAAAAACCCCAGAAATATTTAAAAAGTTTGGACAAACGTCTATTGCTAAAAGGTTGGGGATTTCCCCGCTTGAGGCAGAGCAGTTCGCAAGTTCTGCTACTGGAGGATTAACGAGAAGGCTTTTCGGCGACTCTCGTCTACGAGAAGGTGAAGAACAGCCTGGACTGCTCAAAAGGCTTACAACACAACCTATCAAGGATCGGTTTAGGAGATCAACGTTTGTTGTGGACCCTGTCGAAGATTCACGATTTGAACAAATTGGAGAGGTTCAAGAATCACAAGCGAACATTGGTGTTGACCTTTCTCGAAAAGCAAAAGGGTCTCTTCAGAAAATACGAGACCTTCGAGATGCAGGTAGTCCAGAAGAGGGAAGAAAAGTCTATGATGCCCTACCAGAGAAGGAGCGCAAAAAAGTGGACACTATTATTGCAAGAGAGAATCTAGAGCGGCACGAAAGGGCTATAAAGTCTCTCGGCGTTGAGAATGGTGGAAGGACTATTTCTATCATTAAAATTATCAACTCTGAAAACATGACCGAAGGCGAGGCGGTAGAGTTTATCAGAAACCTTAAACAGAAGAAGATTATCACAGAAGATGTGAATGACCAGCTGCGAAGGCACAGGGATAAAATAACGTCATTCTAACGTGGTATAATACTAGGAGGTAAATACATATATGGTTCCAACAATACAATCAATACAGAAAGACTTAAAAGATCTCCAAAAAGAGACACGAGACTCAAACAAGAAACGATTCAAGGAAATTGTTGAGTTGCGTGAAACACTTGAAAAAATGCGAAACTATTACGAATATAGTGTACAAGGACTACGAGATTCCCTTGATACCCACAG
>Ga0209756_1001314_pt1 | contig 23015 bp, 37 predicted proteins | sample ETNvirenome_6_85_FD_184071 | JGI IMG/M metagenome (GOLD analysis project Ga0209756, IMG submission 184071) | Marine viral communities from the Pacific Ocean - ETNP_6_85 (SPAdes) (version 3) | ecosystem: Environmental > Aquatic > Marine > Oceanic | place: Pacific Ocean | collected 2013-06-19 | reverse complement strand
ATATTTGGCTTGTCTGAGAAAGTCTCACAGGAAGCTGCAGATGCGGACTTTATAGAGTAACGATTGAATCCTATGGGATCATGTGATACCATCTTTACATAGGCGAAGGACACAAGAATGACTGTTACGAGCCAGACAAAAAAAGTTACTGCAACGGGTAATTCAAGCGCTCGGGCGTTTTCGTTTAGCCCCTTCGTGATCTTTGCCACGAGCGAACTGTCGGTCGTTACGACGGTGATCGCTACTGGTGTTGAGACCGTGATCTCGGAGGGTACGGGCGCTAGCGCATGGAGTTGCGGCATTACCACGTTCCCGGCGACCGGCTCTATCAATTATCCGGATAGCGGCGGCACGCTCCTAGCTTCCACTCATACGATCACGATCAAGCGTGTGCTGACGCTGGAGCAGCAGACCGACCTGAACAACCAAGGCGGCTACTTCCCGGACGTGCAGGAGACGCAGTTTGACAAGCTCTTGATGATCGACCTTCAGCAGCAAGAGCAGATCGACCGGTCGCTGGTGTTTCCGGTGAGCTATACCGGCGGCGTTGCGGCTGAAATTCCTTCGCCGCTGACCGCTGGGTATTTCCTGCGGATTAACGCTGCGGGGACCGCCCTAGAATGGACGGCTAACTCTACGACTGCAGCGAGTGCATCCGATACTACTCCCCTTGCTGACGCTATCACCGGCGCGGCTGGGACGGCGGGCGTCTTCGCTCGCGGGGATCATGTCCACCCCCAGACGCATATCGTCGGCACGGCTATCGCCAGCGCCAGCCCGCTTGTACTGACAGGCGCAACGGCTGGGCTTGACGGTCGCTATTTTCATGTCACAGGCACTACCGGCTTCTCTGCTATGACAGTTGCAGCTAATCGAATGTTTGTGCTTGAGTTTGATGGCGCGCTGACGATGACGCACGGCAGCGGCACTCTCGATCTGCCGTGGGGTGCGAACATCACGACGGCTGCGGGCGATGTTGGCCTGTTCCAGTCTACTGCAGCTAATGTTGTCACGTGTATCGGGTTCTTTCCGCAGGCGGGCTTCCCAACTGCCGCCCTCGCTGACGACGCGATCACGCTTGCTAAGTTAGCAGCGGGTGACGAAATTGGGTGTGCAACAGCACTTTCACTTTACAATCTAACCGCGTAAGGAACAAATTATGGCAGTTACCCAAAACAAGGCCGTCTTCCCACAAACGCCTAAGACAGCAGGTGTTTCATGGGATACTGGGACTGAATCAACTGAGCTTGACCCTACGACGGTATCTCCTACAACCTTGCTTACGGCTGGAGCTGATGGCTCTTTAGTTACCAGTGTAGTTGTTACTGCCGAGGAAACTGTAACAGCCGAGAAACATGTTCTATGGTGCCGACCGGGTGGTAGTGGTGATTGGTTCATTGTTACAACTGGTGTATTAGCTGCATATACTCAAGCTGCTACAGATGCACAAGGAGCAGTAACATTAATTGATAAAACAGCTCCTGATGGTGCTATTCGATTGGCCGCTAATGACGTTTTAGGCGTTACACATCACGTTGACAAGCAGTCTGTGGTATTTGCTGAATACATGGATTACTAGACAATGGCTCTTCCAAGTGGTGTTTTAACGGCTAAACCGGGACTAGTTAAGCCTCAGAAGCTCGACTTATCCCCTAAGCCTCGGCGAATGGTTTGGCCTACTGCTCGACCAGATGCAGAAGTTCGATCATCGGGTATTTCACGCGAGAGCCTCAAGACAACAATTGATAATATTGGCAAGACGCCGAGGCTTATTTTTGATAGTGCAGATTCCACTAGTTATGTTGGCAGCGGTCAAGAATTCAATAGCATCGGCACAAGTGCGGATAGCTTTGATCTTGGCAACACAAGTGGTGCCTCAAGTGATGATCCAACATTTGTAGGGATTGCCGATGCATATGATGATGGCACGTATTTCTCGTTCGATGGCGGCGATAACTTCCAAGACGAGGGGGGCCTAGAAACATGGATGAACGGTTGCCATAAATCCACAGCGGGCGTTTGGACGGTGTGCATGCTCATGCTCTACGAGCCGGGAGCGCGGCAGGGTTTGTGGAGTTGGAACGCCAACGGCACCGGGGCTGATCGGGTCGGCGGTAGTTTCATCATTGAGACCGTTTCAACAACCCCAACTTATGCTGGGAAGGTCCAAATATGGGTTGGTAAGTCAACTGGTGAAACAGATGTTTTCTACCAAATCGTTGACGACGGTTTTCTCGACACTGAGCCGATGATGCTGGCCTCGGTTTGCGACAATGGCGGCTCTAGCACAAGCTTCTTTTACAAGAATGGTGAATATCTGACGGTCGATGGCGGCAACGACACTTACTCGGCAAGCTACAACTCGCATACAGCGAACAGCGTTAATCCGATGTGTATTGGCTGTCTCTCCCGCGCGGGCTATGGAAACTACGGTCATTTGACTAACGGCTCGAAATTCTACAGCGGCTTCTTTGACGATACAGCTTGGACCAAGGCTGAACTTGATCTGATTTGGGCGAGGGTGGGCGGATGGCTACTCGCAAGCAGTTAAGAGGACAGAAAGTTCAGGGAATGCAATCTGGCTTCGGTCAGTTCTGGATTATCATTCCACTTGCTCATGAGGCTACTTTAAGAACGAATTGGGCAAGATTTAACACGTCGGAGCGTGGTCGCATGAGAGAAGCATTAGGAATACTAATGAAAAATAAGACGCTGACTAGAGGGGCTACTGGTACTAGCCGATTAACTCGTGCAGAATGTAAGGAGGTAGTTAGAGGTATTCCAAGAGCCTCGGTTCTTGATTACTGGCCTCCCAAGAACTGGATCGGAGAAAGTTAATGGCTAAGTTCAGTTGATAGAATCATGAAATTGACAGACCAAGAGAATTATGGTGAACGGTTGACAAGGATCGAAGTCCTCGTCGAAACAGGATTAAAATCAGTTGGCCGTTCTATTGATTTATTCCGTAAGGAATTTGAAAAACATCTTACTGAAGACGCGGAGTTATCGGCCAAGCTCGACCAAATCGAGAGAGAACTGGATACAATGCGTGGCGGTTATCGTGTCTTCCTCAAGATGTGCGGAGTTTTTGCAGCCTTTGGAGTATTTATTTGGGGAATTTCAGCATGGGTAGCACGGAACAGCGGGTGATAGAGAAATGACTGAACCGCAAGTTGCTTTTATTACAATAGTTCCAGTGTGGCTGTTGTTGCTGGAACTAGCGGATTGTATTTAGATGGTCATGGTTGTCGTAGTGAAAGACCACGAAGCACGCTTGCGTAAAGTGGAGCCCCGGCTCACCCGGCAGCTTATGTCGCAGGCGGGACTGTGGGCTACGGTAGTCGTTCTCATCGGCATGATAGGGAAATCTTTCGGGATCAAGTAATGCCACGCCAAATCACACTGGCACCGAATGTTCTGCACGGGGGGTTCAACGCCCTCGTGAAAGACGGTCAGTGTTTTGTGCAGATACCGAAAGTCGGCAGCACGACCGTCCGTAAAATCCTTCGCTACCGAGAAGGGTGGGAACCTCTCAAAACCAAGCGAGTAGACGCCGGGCTGCAGTTCCTCGCGCTCGTACGGCATCCTGTCGCCCGCTGGATCAGCGGCATGGCACAGTGGATGGCCAGTGGACAGCGGGGCAAGGAGACGACGGAAACCGCGCTGCAGCGAATGCGGTTTGACGTGCACACCTCTAAGCAAGCGGACTGGGTAGAGGGCGTGACGCCGCTGCTATTCAAGCTAGAGCACATCAGCTTGATGTGGAGATACCTCGGCCTGCCGAACCGGACACACGAGAACAAGAGACGAGGGCCGACGCTGGTGCTCGACGCTGGGCAAGAGGCGGAAGTGCTCGCGTACTATGCTGATGATCTGAAGCTCTGGAAGCAAGCACAATGAAATACCGGAAAGGCTACAAGTACCAACTGGCGGAAGAGTTCGAGATCGATACTCCGATCAAGCCTCCCACGCACATCGTCACTGAGTACATTATCCTCAACCACAGCGGCAAGATGACGATCAAGAAAGGCTATGCTTGGGACGGCGCGAGCGGACCCACGGTGGACAGCGACAACACCATGACGCCCTCGCTAGTGCACGATGCTTTCGCCCAGCTAATGCGCGAAAAACAGCTACACCGGAGCTGGCGCATACCGTCGAACGAATTTCTGGATGAGATGCTGGAAGAGCGAGGGATGGGCCACAGTCGGCGCTTTATCTGGCTCAAGGCGCTGAACGAATTCGGTGGCCCCTCAACTGATCCCCGGAATGTCAAGAAGGTGCTGGAAGTAGTTTAGCCGTGCGGTGGATAAGTGGGTCCAGAGTGTGTCCGCCAGCGCATCGGCATAGATTGCGTTGCCTAGTATGCTGGGTCGCCCGATGTACAGATCGTTGCTTGCTGGTGTGTGAGTACGACTGTTGACGACCGTCATGGCTGCACCCCTCTTCCTGCGCCGCAGTTGCACTCCTTCGGCTGTGCGTAATACACGGCGCATGTTATCTTGTGGTAGCCCAGCGGGACGCCGGTATCACGTGATACCAGCGCCCGCCAAGCAGCCTTAAATCGGCAGATCAGACCCGACCACATCTTCTTCATCCGGCTCTTCCCGTAGCCCTTTCAGAATTATCTTCGCTTTCAAGTGCTCGTGCAAGTATCCCATAGCGTTGAACAGCAGAGCACAAATGGTATCTTCCAAAAGCTCTTCGAGGTCTGCGTCTAGGGTAGACCAGCGACGATGCAGCTTCCACCAGTAGATCAGGTGACGCCACGCCGACTTCATGTACTGCGCTAGAGGGATACCCTTCTGCCAGTTGTCGCTGTCCCGCAGGTTACCGTCAGCTTGCTTGCGATGCTTCGTCATGTACCCCCCGAAGCGCTCGATCACCAGCGGACTAAGGAAGCCCTCGTAGTCGTGCTTACCCTCGTCTGTGTCGCGGGTTGCTCCTGTCTCGAATGTTCTCATACCAGTCCTGCCTTCTCCGTCGCCTAGTGTAGTAGTCATCCCGCGTAGTCTCCCATCACGCCGAGGATCACCTCGACGGCTTGTTCCAGTGTGTCCAGCGACCAGCTTGCGCAGTGCTGGATGAGCGGGTGATGCTTCAGGTAGTCGTCGTCCGTCACCACGATCACGGACTTGCCCCACGCGTGGCCCCAGCCGATCTCGACAATAGTTCCCACACTGGGGACCGGACGCCCTGGGACATAGGGGAAGTACGCAAGAATCATGTCGCAATTGCGGGTATCGAATTCATTCTTGGCACCGATAGCTTTCGCCGTCCCGAAGCAGGGGTCTTCGTACTGCATTCCCTTCGGTACGTCGTATCGCCCGTCGATTGCAGGCTCGCAACGAAGCGGAGAAATACCTACGATCCCCGCTTCAGCTAACTGCTCGATGACATCAGAACGCCACTCCTTGGCCTCTCCTTCCGTTAGTCCTGCTATCGGCCCTGCGAGGTAGACTGCCCTCTTCATGCTAAGCCTCTATCAATTGCGACGCCTGTTGGCGACTGATAATGCTGCCGTATAGTGCCCCGGCCAGTCTCTTTGACAACCGACGCAGAGTAGCGCGACGGGTTTGCCTGGGGCGGCGGGTGCAAAGCCTTCTTGATCCGCGCGTAGTTAGGCGGATAGCCTTTCTTAGTGATCATGTCATCCCTCTAACGGAGGTTTCACCAACGGGCCTTGGAACTCGATGAGCAATGTATCGCTCACTTGCAGACGGAACGCTTTGTGATAGCCGCCTTCGACAGTGCGGTGTGTAGTCTCATGCTCATCAAAGCTACGCATCTGCTCTTCGAGCCGTTTGTACTGGTCATACGTCAGCCGCATATAGAGGTCGTTAATCACTTCAGCATCTCCGGGTTGACTGTGTGACGAGCGACCTCGCCGTACTGGTCATGCAAGAGAATACACTTCATATCCTGCATGGCGCGATAGCCTTTCTGCGCTGCCCATGCGTCCACGGGAGCGAGGATGCGGAAGCTCTCGACCTTGACCCCCCGGTAGTCCTTCGCTTGGTCTATGTGCACGTGGCCAGTCCACCAGTATCGGTAGTCTGACGCGCCCCAGTCCTCCTTGCGGTCGCTCGCCATGATCAGGGGGAGGTCCGGGAGCTTGGCACCGTGCCCGTGGTGTACGCCCACCAGCACCTTACCGTGGGTGAAGTAATGGTAGTGCCTCGGGGACGTGTCAATCGTTACACGCGGCTCATTCTCGTAGACGTTATCGAGCGCCTGCATCAGCATGATCGAACACGCGAGATCGTGGTTTCCGATCTCTACGATGACATGCACCCGGCTATGGCGGGCTAGTGCTTTGCGGATACTGTAACGCATTCCCCGGATGGCATACTTCACCATGTCTGGGAACCGGCTGTCGGCGTCGAGTTGGTTACGGGAGGTGGGGGTCTCGGGCGTGAAGCTGTCGTAGTGCATGAAGTCGCCGAGGAATACGATAGTCGCGACCGGGCAGGAAGGTGCACGGGTCATGAGGTAGTCGATGGCACCGAACAGCAGCTCCTCCGCGATCTTGAGATCGTAGTTGCCGCCCGTCTCTTCGTGCCAGCTTAACATCCCATAGTGGTGATCGCTCACTGGGTAGCACGCCATCAGGTGCGCAGCAGTGTGCTCCGGGCGCTCAGTCTCGGGCAGCGCACGCGGTAGCCCCGACGCGAAGCCCTCGGCCATGGCTTGGAACATTGCTAGCTGCCGCTCTCGGTCGCGTTCAGTCTTGACCCACTGGCCTCGCTTGTCGCCGTCCTTACCGTAGTAGGTAGAGACGCCTCTGATCTTGTGCCCGTCTGGTATCACGTGTTCCCAATCGCTCGCGGGCGCGTAACCTTGGTCCGCTGCTTTCCGGTAAACTGCTGCTCGCGCGTCATTCACTGCGCTCTTGGATAGCTGCAGCGCTTCTGCAGCTTGCCTACCTGTGCCATGCTCCGCGAGCGCTTGCATTATCTCCCATTGTCGCTTGGTCGCAAACTTCTCAAGCTCTGGGTCTAGTACAAATTTACGTGCCATCGCGTAAGTTCCTCATCAACTCTAAGAACTCCCCGGCGTCCATAGTCACAAGCCAGCGTTGGTTATCTCGCCGATGAAACACCGCAGAACTTTGCTCGGGCGATTTCTCATCGTCAGCTTTAGCCATCGCTGCGTACAGATTAAATGCCTCCCGTCTCTTGCTCTCGATATACAACGGAGTGCAGTTGTGCACTACATCAGGGCTATCTGATGTGCCCTTGAACTGTTGCCCGCGACGCGCCTCGAAGCCGTAGAGCTTTAGAAGCTCTACGACCTCGCGCTCGCCACGCTTGCCTTTATCGCGGCTGAGTTTACCCATCGTTATTTGGTGCCAAGCTCGAACAGGACGCTGCCACCGTCGCCAAGCGTCGTCGAGGGGAGCACCCCGTTCCACGAATTGGCTCGGATGTAATCAACGTACGTTAGATCGCGGAACAACTCACCATCTGTTGTTTGTATCGCGTCTACCATACGCAATGGTTCTAGCGGTGTAGACTGGTCATTGATAGCACGTTCAGTCAACGTCTTTCTCCTTCCGTGAGTGTACCTTAGTCTTACGATGAGCGCCACCCCCAGTAGCAAACTGGGGGAACTCCGCTCCTTCCTCTCGCGCTCTGTGGAGATGATAGGCTACCGTTCCCTTCGGTATGTTCAAGCGGGCCATGATCCGGTGCTGCGTCATCCCTCCGCGAGCCAGCTTAATGATCTCCGCCTTATAGCTCTTGCCCATTACGACACCCCGTCGTGCAGTGTTCGCACACTCGCGCGAACAGTAGAACTGGTTGTAGTTTTGCTGATGCTGGGTCAGCGGCTCTGAGCAGCGGTGGCAATGCGTGCTAGTCATCACCTCCACCTCTTGAAGTAGAACAACCCGATGTCCCACCCCCAGCCGAAAGCATAGAAGTGGATACCCCAGTGGCTAAATCTCATTTCTTGTACCGCTTTCCTTCCCAGCCGCTGACCCCTATTGGCCATCCTGCGGCCCAGCTAGGCAAAGGTCCGGCCATCAGTTCCTCGAACTCCTTGAGCGAGCCGAAGTCTTCGGGCACCTCTGCGATGATCTCGTCGTAGACTGTCAGTATCACTTCATACCCTGCGGCTTCCGCGCGCTGCATGGCGGGCACCAGTATCTCCCGGCTCACCGCTTGGCAGGCGTTCTCTGTGAGCTTGCCTCCGTACGTGTGCACTCGCTTCCACTGCCCCTCCTTCTGCGCCATGTAGGATAGCGACGGCACACGCTCGTGCCCGCACTCGCCCGACTTGCACAGGGGTTTGGTCGCTGGCTGGCACCACTGCGGACGCTTCGTTCGCATCTCCGGTTTGTAGTACCACAGGCGCTTCTCGTTTGGCAGGATCATCGAGAGCCAGTCGCCGACCACCTCGAAGCCGATGCTCCGGTAGTCCTGTCGCTCGCCGGTGACCACTGCCCGCACTGCTGCTGCCTCCAGCCCGAACCACAGCGCCTTACAAGCCGGGTGATCGGCTCGCCAGCCCTTGACCATCTCGATGATCGCTTCATCGCTGTGGCGTCCGCTGCTGTCGAACTTGAGCCATGCCCCCAGCGCCCCTTGGTAACCGCACGCTAGCTCTCGTGTCTTGCCGTCCTGTCGCTCATGTGGGTACGCCTTCTTGAAAGCGTCTTCGTCGCCCGACCACGCTAAATTTACAGCGTCTTGCCCCAGCTTGTGGATGCTGATAGCGGACAACTCATAGATTGGTGCGCCGGAGCTGAACGCATCGATCTTCCATTGCTCCCCCGCTAGGCAGGCAAGAATGACGGCTTCAATCGAGGTGAAATCTCCTGCGATAATTTTACGACCGGGTGGGGCAGCGATCCAATGCCGCGACGCTTTAGCCACCGCATCCATAGCGTCACCATAGATTGCATCCAGCCACCCAGCATCACCGTATGCGATATCTCGAACCAGTTGCTCGGGGTCGAGACGATCAAATCCTCGGTTGAGGTTAAGGGGTTGGAAGCCACCACCTGTCCACCGTCCTGTGACAGCCCCATGATAACGAGTTTGGAACCGGGCTCTGCCGTCCACTGCACAGTTCCGGGCCATGCTATCCAGTTTTTTTGTGGATGCTTTGTTAATCTCAATTCGTATTTCGAGTGCTCTTCGAGCCACACCACTTGGTATATCACCATCTTCCAGCAACTCCTTCAGATAGGTAGCTTGTATGTTCTCTAGGTCTAGCCCTTGCTCGGCGAACCAGACCATCAGCTTCGCTCCCTGCGTTGGGTTCAGGCCGGTTAACCCCCGGAATTCTGTCGTGAGATCGTCGGCTCTGCCTTCAACCACGGCATGAGCGCTGTCGATCCCGTCGAGATCGAGGGGGATGCCCCGGAGATTGATGGTCTGGTCAAGGAGGAAGACTTCGATCTCTTCATCCGGCAGCGGCCCTAGCTCGTCCGTCACCGACTGCTCCATCTTTACGTCATGTTCACAGTAGTTGACAAACTTGTAGAAGTCATCATCCGGGACTTCGAGCTTCGCCGTCTTCAAGTATAACTTGGAGTACTTCGTGATCAAGCGTGCGCCTTCTGGGTCTTTCCCTTCGTAGCCCAGCACGTTCGCCAGCTTGTCCAGTTTGGCAGGCATCGCATAGTAGCACGCTGTCGCCATCGTGTCCCGCCACTGGTCATCGTCTGGGAGCGGCCAGCCATAGAGAGGGGCCATGATGTTCATCCAGATCGACCGCTCGAAGGCGACATTGTGCGCCTCGATGACATGGCCGTCATCCAGAGCTTCTTGTAGGTCGTAGGGTATCCCGTCGCTGACATGGCTGGGCTCACGTGATACCACACCCCCTGCTCCCCGTCGCCACCACGATTGCACCGGCCTGCTATCGATCCCGTACGAGCAGCAGATTACATCCGTGGTTGGGTCTTCAGAGTAGGCCCAAGCCCCGACTTTCAGTAGGTCTGCGTAGCTGCGCGTTTCGAAATCGAAAGTGATCATTACAGCGGAAGCACCTTCGGCATCGCGTCCCACTCACCGCAGTCTTGGGTCGGCTGTACCATCGGCCACCCCGTCTGCTTCAAGATTTGCCCTTGCTGCCCGACGACCGTGGGCGGTTTCATGAACAGTACCCACGTCGGCGGTCCTCGGTGGCACTCGATGATGTCGTTGTCGCTTCCGTCTTTAGAAGCCTTTGAATACCGGCACGTGCTGCACGTTTTCTGTAGGCTCATCAGCTATCTCCACTCCTTACAAACGCTGGACTGTGGTCACGAATAGGTCGGACGCTTTTTCTAAGGTAGCGAAGCCGCCACCGAAGATCATCGCCAATAGACAAATAAGTCATGATAACGCATTTAAGTAGACAAATAAGTCTTGTTAAATGCGTTATAGAGAACTATCCCACCGATCCACTCAATTAGCTCCACAACACCTCCTAGAAAAAAATGGGCGGGCCTTTTCAGCTACCGCCCCTCCGGTGCATTAGCGCTCCGGTTTAACGTCCACCGTTGCAGGCTAGTACACGGCCCGGACGTGTCCCCTTGACTACGCGCTGCGACGACGCCCGCCGCTGCTCGGAGCCGCCCCACCTTCTCCACTGGCAGGAGCCCGACCGACCTTCTTGAACAGTTTGCTGTGGTCAGCCTGAGATACCAAGCGCTCGCCATCGTGGTCGAACTGCACCGCTGACAGATACAACGTGATCGAGTTGATGTCTGTCTTGGTCTCTTGGTAGGCGCTGAGTGTCACGCCGACGTTAACGTAGCACCCGTTGTAGATCATGCTCTGGTTGACGATACCGATATCTGTCTGACCATCGGCAGCGTACACCTGGATGCCTCCCTCACCCTTCTCTCCATGTTTGTTGAAGATCGTGTGCGGGCGAATGACATCCATACCTTTGTAAGCGTCGCCGACTTTACCTTCGGCCTCACGCTTCGCGGCCATCGCATCCCCGTCCTTGATCGGGATGTTGAGATCGGTGCCCTCGTCTGCAGCGCCAGCACCCCATGTGGCTTCCGCGAAGTCGAGGCATTTCTCGAAGAGTTCGGCCAGCGCCCCCTTCGGGAACGCGACCTCACAATTGTACCGGGGGTCCGACCTATCGTTGAACTGGTCCCGGATGAATAGTGCACTGTTGATCAGGCGACCTCCTTCGAGGACGATGATCTCTGCTGGTTCTTTCTTCTCGGCCATGGTCTTCCTTTCTTAGAAGTACAACGTACAATACAGATCGGCAGGGTTCCGTTCTTCTCCCTCTGCCAAGGGATAGCACGACAGGATATGTTCCTCCAGCTTGGCCAGCGTCTTGTGCTCGGCGTAGGCTTGGTTCTTCCGTCCGTGGTGCTTGATGATCGCATCAAGAGGGGCGAGCGCCATCGCCGACAACACGAGGAAGTCAGTGGCGAACGCCGGGTCTTGTGTCGCCGGGTCGTTGACGTAGTGCATGACGATGTTGTCGCCGACGTGCACTCCGCCGTACTTCCCTGCGAACTTGCGGATCGTGTTATGTCCTGTGCCCGCGAGTGGCTGGTAGCTGTCGCAGACGGTAATGAGATGTAAGCACTGCATTAATATTGTCCCTGTGCGATTTGTTCTAGGTGAACCGCCAACTTCCGTAAATCTTCCTGCACATTTCGTTCGCCTGTATGTGCTTTCTGGTCATCGTAAGTATCGAGCCAATCAGCAACACCTCTCAAAATTTCGGGGTATGTACCATGCCCGTAATGCACATGAAATCGCTCCATCACTTCTTCTCCTTGTTTTTGAACAGGGACTTCGTGTCCTTCCCGACCGCTGAGCGAGCGTCACTCTCGGCAGCGACAGCGAGACCGCCAGTCGGTTTGAATGCCCAGCGTGCGGTCGCGTCCGAACCGCCGGGGAGCCCGTCGATCTTGGCAGGCGACAGCAACGCAGGCGTCGATAATGCCTCGTCACCGAACTCTTTCTTGAGCGCTCTCTCTGCGCCGTCCTTCCACTCTCGATTGGTGCGAGAGTGCACGATCTTGAAGCCCTTAATCTGCTTGCCCGACTGCAGGCGAGCGAAGGCTGTCTCGGTCGCGGCCTTTGCTGCGATCTTGGCAGTGTTGAACGTGGACAGGAAGCGAGACAACTCTGCATTCGTCAGAGCCTTGGCCCCGCCCTTCTGGTTCATGATAGTCATCAGTTCTTCTAGCTCCTTGAAGTCTGCAATCAGTTGTGGGCAAGCTCGGCCGCGAGCGGGGCAGAAGCGACAGTGCTCTCCGCTCTTGGTTTCACGTGATACCATCGCCTCTTTCATAGAAGGGATGAGATCACCGTCCAGCCACTTCTCCAGATCAGTAGTCTTGATCGACCACTTACGCAACGGGCCATCGGAATGCCAGCCCCTCGGCTGCACGATATGCAGCGTAACTACATCGATCTCGGTCCATAGCTGTAGCTCTTCGAGGATGCCTGCGCCGTAGTACATGCACTGCGGGTTCCACTGGACATCGACCACAATGCCCGCGCCGTGCTTGTAATCGTAAACATGCAGCACGCGGTTCTTGGCGTCGGTGTACACGAAGTCAGCCTTGCCGTAGTATAACTCGTGTAAAGTTGGGCAGTGGAATGCTTTCTCGACGAACGTATTGCCTTGGTTCTGATCAGGATGCGCGCGGACAGCGTTGAGATACACTTGCACGGCGTCCGCCATGTCTTTGCTGACAAACAGTTCTTCACCGTCCGGCAGTGTGTACCCGTCGCCCGGTTTATCCCCGCGCTGCATCAACTCCCAAGCATCAAGCCCGTGAGTGATACACCACTCCCCAACTGAATGCGCCGTTGTCCCCTCGCTTGCGTACTCGCTTTCGCTGTCTTGTACCCCCGCCGATAGCTTTACGGAGCCGGGGCATACCATCCACCGGTAGGCTCCGCTGCCCCCTAGTGGTGAGTGTGCTAACAGTTCAGTCAATTGCATTTCTCTTTCTCGTGACAATCCGCGTGCAGAAATTCCAGCTTCCATTTCCCCGTCTCATCTTGCACCTGTATTGCAGCGTACTCTTCCTCGTCGAGAATAAGTAAGCTACATACGCAACAGATCAGCCGACGCGGGATGGCGTAGCCGGGGATCATTTTGCGTCGCTTAACTTCTTCAAGAATTCCTTGCGCTGAGCCTGCGTCAACTCTCTCATTTTCGTTGGCGGTAAATCGAACTCATTTCTCAAGATTTTTTTGACGCCACCAGGCAATATCTTCTGCGCTGCTGTGCTCGCCGCCTTCGACAGATAAGCATCCGTGATCTCGCGCTTGGGCTTTGCCTTCGTGCGAGACGCAGGCTTCTCCTTCGCGGGCTTCTCTTCTGTCGCCGGATCGGGATCACGTGATACCGCAGGTTCAGCGGGAGTAGACCCGTGCAACGTACGCCTGCGACCGCTCTTGGCCGGTGGTTCTGCTTCAGTCTCGCCAGTATCACGTGATGCCGCATAGTCCGCAGCGTCAGCTTCCAGATCGCCATGATCTGCTATTCTGATCGGGCTCGTGGTCTTCAGGACATCGCCGCCTTCGCGGTATTCAAGCTGGCGTCGTATTTGCTCTTGCCATATCTCGTAAAACCGAACGATCTCCTCGCTAAGCTCCTTGAGGGTCGCGCCCTCAAATGTAATCTGCATCAGGTAGTCCCCTTTCGATGTTTAACTAGTATGAAGTATTTAAGAGATTGCGTCAAGTGCCTTGTGAATGTTCTGGGCTTTCACTATAGCAGTGTTAAGTATCCGCTCAGATAACGTGTCTGGAACTACTGGCACGTGTCCTAATGTATACCACCCTTCCTGCCCCAGCCTGCTGATGCGGTCGAGGAACTGCTCGTTGCGCCCCGGCACCCAGTCGAATTCAGCCAACACCACGTCCTGCGCCGCCGTCAGCGTCCAGCCCTCCCCAAGCGGACCCATCTGCCCAAGGATAATCTGGATGCTGTCATTCTCCTGAAATTCATCGACTGCTGCCTGCCGATTACGCATGGTTGTGCTGCCGTCCATATAGACCAGACCGTGCGGCTCAAGATGCTCTCGCATATAGTCGAGAACCGTATGGTGCCACGCGCCCACGACAATCTTAGTCACGCCCTCCGCCAGCATGTCCTTGAGATAGGCCACGATACCGGGAGCTGATGCTTCGCCCAACAGCCTGCGCGCAGTCGAGATCGCCCCGTCGATAGGCACGCTGCTGTCGAAGGCGTGCGCGTCCATCTCGTATAAGGTCTCTGCCTGCTTCCAGCCAGGGTGCTTCAGGGCTCGCCGGATATCGGCTGTCATCTGCAGCGGGAACACATGCCACTGGACCGGGGGCAACTCGTGTAGCACTTGCGGCTTCGTGCGCCGCACCATGACGTTGCCCCGCAGTCGCTCTTGGAGATCGTCCAGATTGGCCGGGACGTTGCGCACCCTGTCGGACCAGTGAAGCTCCCGCCGCTTTACCCACGAGCCATCCGGTAGCTGCACCTCATGGAAGGCGTTGATGAACCCTTGCCCAAGCTCGTAGTAGGCATTGCGGAACGCTTCCATGCTCATGCCGTCGATAGCGTCGTGATCGAGCAAGCGCAGCGCGTTGTAGCACTCGATAGGCTGGTTCGGGAGGATCGTTCCACTGGCCATGGTGATGCGCCCCGAGACATCGGCGAGCCCGTCGATGTCTACGCCTTTGTCGTTCCAGCCGCAGATTGCTTTAGTGCGGGTGTTCCCCTTGGGGTCTTTGAGAGCGTGGGCTTCGTCTAGTATCAGGTGATCCCACCGGGCGTCCATGATCGCTTCGAAAATCGAGCGGTTGGTCAGCATCGCGTAGGATGTGATGACGTAGTTTGCTCGCAGTGACACCCCGTCCTTTGATTTTAGGACCGGGTATGTAGACACGTTTTCCTGCGTACTCCACATCCATATCTCACGCTCCCAATTCAGACGCAAAGAAGCCGGACATATCACGAGGGTATGTCCGGCTTCAATCGCGTTGCCCAGCATTATGCACTCGGCAGTTTTACCCAGTCCGGGGGCGTCGCCTATGAGGGCGTTGCGTCTGTTAAGTGCGTACTCGACACCCGCCAACTGGTACTCTTTCGGCACCATGTTTGGCGGGTGCGGAGCCCGGTAGAAAAGAGGCTCTGTCGCGCGACTGCGCTCGACCTCGAAGGTGTTAGTCAATCGGTGGACCGACGCCCTCTACTAATCCTCCGACGAGAGCCCCCGCCTTTACGCCGTCCGCCACCGCGTTCAGCAGTGTCCGGCAGACTATCATGAGGCCGGTCTAAAACTGTGTACTCCATGGGTCTTCCCCCTCCCCTTCAAGCAAAAGAATGGGGCCGCAGCGTGAGAGCCACGACCCCGAAGTCACCGTACGCCACAGCACCGACGAGCATTCACCCGCCGCTAGCGTACGTCTTTAGTAGTTAGGCGGCTTTGCGCTTTCCGCCCCTCTTGTTCCGACGCAGGCTCTCCGGCAGCACCGGGTCGCCATTCTCGTCCGTCTCGATCCCGTCCGTCGGCACCGCGAAATCATCCGTCAGCGTGACGCCGATCTGCTCACACGCCCACTGCACGAACTTGAACTTGGTCTTGTTCGGGGCGTCCGTGAACCGGGTCTGCAGACCCTCCAGAACGGTCTGGCTCTTGCCGCCTACCTTCTTAGCGTCAGCCTCCGTGACGACCGCCAGCCCCAGCTTCGTCGCATGTGACTTCAGCACGTTCGCGGCGTGGTCGCCGTCCGTGATAGCCTCGAAGCCCTGCTTGATGCGGTCGGCGGGCGTGACCGTTGGCTTGGTATCACGTGATGCCGCAGCACCCTTCTTACCCCCCGACCTGTCCGTGATCGCCAGCCGCTGCCGAGTCCGCAGAGCATGGTTGGCCAAGCGGTTCTTCTCACGCTGCTCGCGCAATGCCTCTTCAGGATTGTCGGCCTCACCGATGGCGACGTACTTACGCACCGTTTCGTAGGACTGCTCGACGTTATCGCCAACCCAATCCTTGAAGTTGATCTTCGCCCCTTTACACTGCTCCTTGGCGATGACCGATTGCAATGCTGCCGCAAGACGATGGTCGTAGGCGTCATCTTCCATCTTCGCTGCTTTGTCGAGGCGAGAGTTGATCTCCTTGGCGACTGGAGCCAGCTTCTTCATGGCCTGGACTTGCGCGCCCTTCAGCTTGGCTTCTGCAGCCTGCTTCTTCTTCTCCTTGTCCTTCTCCCGCTTGCCTGCAGCTTTCGCCTTTTCCTTCGCCTTCTTCTCGTCCGCCTTGCGAACTTGCTCTGCTGCTTTCTTGGCAGCAGCTTCCTGTCTCTCTTCGGTTGTGGTCATGACTGGTCCTTCAGTTGTGGTGGAGGGAGACTGCTTACCGGGTAGCCAAGGGCGACCACGCCATGTTCTTCGAAGCCCTAGCGGCGTTGTGCGCACAACCTCCGTTCGAGCATGTCACTTTCGAGCCGACGCCTTGGTTATTTGGTCTCAAGGCTAGCTACCCGGTAAGCAGTCTATATTGAACTTCCCCCTCGGTGAAATGCGATGCCCCTAGAGTGCCTGAGCCCCTAGAGATTGTCAACAGCTAATGTGGCATCACGTGAAACCAGCGCTCAGATTGACGTGTCGATCCGGTTCTGCAACGCCCGGACAGCTCTGTCAGTCTCAGCGATGCTGAAGAACTCTCGTGAAGGTTTGCCGGGAACCGTAAATCCAATCGCTGAAGTCTCGTCGCCTTCGCTATCGAGTGCCGTATGGTATATTTCAGTGACGATGGCCGCGCGCCACGTTTCGAATACCATGCACCGGTACTCAGCGATCATCTTTTCCAGCAGCCCCCAGCCTCCGTCCTGGTGCTCATGATCCGCGACCATTAGCTCCAGCACGTCGTTCAATTCGAGACACGCGAGCGGCACCGTAAACTGCCCGCTGGAATAGTTGATGTTATGCCGGGTGATATATGCTCGCGCGATGCCAGCGTCGAGGATAGCATAGCGAGGGAGCCGCCGCGTGAAGTTCATGACCTCATGAGGCCGCACCAATGCCAGCGCCCACAGCTTCCCGTCGTGGTCCGCGATCTCGACCACGATCTCCAGCACTTCGATGTAGGTGGGGCTCACATGCCAGCAGTCGTAAGTCTCGACATACTCTGCCGCACGGTCTCCCCCAGCGTCCGGACCTTCGTCGCGCGTCGTCGTCATGATGTCGAATAGGTGCGCGTCATCCAAGCAAATGAACTGAATTGAGGGTATCCCCATTTGCCCGAAACTCACGGACACCGACGCCAGAAGAAAAACTAGCGCTGCAAGCAAAACCCTCATGAGTGCCTCCGATCTGTACCTTTAGCCTACCCGCATCTTTCGAGTATTGCAAGAGCTCTCTTTACAAGTGCTCGCAAAGTAATGTAAACTGAGGCACAGTAACGAACTGGGGACACCAATGCTTTTCATCCGTTATCTCGTGGTCGCGTCAGTTGTTTTAGTCGGCATTACTGCAATTGCTCTCTTGATGGCCGCAATACTTCAAGGAATATTCTGGATCGCTGAGCTAGGCAGCTACGCGGTCTAGTATGGCAAACGAATTACTCGACGCAGCGCTAGCCTATGTCAGAAAAGGCTGGCCAGTATTTCCCTGTCGATCTGACAAGACCCCCTACACCACAAACGGGGTCATCGATGCGACCACTGATCCCAAGCAAATAAAAGCGTGGTGGGATACTTGGCCGCGCGCCAATATTGGCCTCGATGTCGGGGGTGCCGGAATGATGGTGCTCGACCTCGACACCTACAAACCAGACTACGACCCGGAGGCGCTCGAAAATGACGTTGGACCCCTTCCTGAAACTGGACTTAGGGCTCACTCACCGCGCGGAGGTGAACACCTGTTCTATAGCTTGGGGGACGGGGAGATCGTCGCGAGCAGCGCAAGTCGAATTTCCAAGCACGTTGATGTTCGGTCCTTCCACGGCTACGTTCTACTCGCTCCCAGCAGCACCAGCGACGGGAGCTACACGTGGCTGGCGGAAGATCAGCCGCATTACCGCACCGACGAGCTAGTACGGGTCGCAAACAGTGCCAGGGAGAAGCATGAGGACCGCGACAACTGGCTGATCGAAGCCGACCTCCCGGAGAATGTCGCCAGTGCCATTGCGTGGCTCAAGGACAGCGCCAAGATAGCAGTAGAGGGGCAAGGCGGCGACGCTATGGCTTACGCGACCGCTGCTCACCTGAAGAGCTTCGGCATATCTCCAGAGCTTGCCTTCGATCTCATGTGGGAGCACTGGTCACCCCGCTGCTCTCCCCCGTGGTCTGCAGACCAAGCCGACCACCTACAGCAAAAGGTTGATAACGGCTATTCCTACAACACCTCTCCACCCGGCAATGTCACGCCCGCTTATCAAGTCGCTAAGACAGCCTCTCTATTTAAGCCTGTGGCGACAGAACTGGATACCGGCTCAATCTGGACTGCGGGCCGGTTCCGCGCCATCGACCGTGCGGGTATGGGTTCGATCAAACCCCCCGAGTGGATCATCCCGGAGTTCCTCGCCGAGAATGCTTACGCCATGCTATTTGGCGCGCGAGGCACGTTCAAAACGTTCATCGCCCTCGACCTAGCGCTCTCCATTGCAGCGGGCTTTGGGCTCGGAGCGAATGCATGCTGGCCGGACATCACGAATGCTGGACCGGTACTATTTACGGCAGGCGAAGGGCACGCCTCAATTACCAACCGCGTTAAGGCATGGGAGCAAACGCACTTCGATGCCAATATGGTCGGCAACTTTGTCCTAGCCGACCCGGTGCCGTCCGTCGCCGAAGAGCTACAACCTTTCATAGACACAGTGCTCGCAGCCTCGCCCGAAGGTTATCGCCTTGTGGTGCTCGATACCGTGGGCCGGGCCATGCAAGGCGTCAACGAGAATGCACAGGAGCACGCCGGGCAGTTCACGGCTCTCGTGCAACGGCTGCAAAAGGAGCTAGGGGCGACCGTGCTTGCCCTGCACCACGTCGGTCACACTGACACAGACCGAGCCCGTGGCTCGTCCGTGTTTGGCGCTGATGTGGACACTGAGGTGCGGCTGGACCGCGCGGGTAAGGAATACTTGGTCGGGCTCACTATGACCAAGCAAAAGGACGCTGCAGAGTGGGAGAAGCCTCGCTATGTCCGGCTCAACGAGGTGAGCACCGATCTGGAGCACAAGAGCCTTGTCGCCGTCTCAGCGAAGGGCGAGCAGATGCTGAAGGATGTAGAGAATACCAAGCAGAAGCTGGAGACCGCCGCCAAGTTCTCGGCAGTGCAGAACGCACTGCTCGATCACCTCGAACATAACAAGTTGAAGGAATTTCAGGATACACCACTAGCGCGGGCGATCACCGGGGCTTGTGGTATCGGCGAACAGCGCATTGCACGCCATTACTTGCCGGAGCTTCGGAGAGACAGCGCCCGGCGAGCTTTCGTCTGCTATGACACAGGGAAAGCCCGCTGGCGCTGGCAGGAGTAACTACGGCGATGTCTAGCCCTTATCCCACGATTACTCCCTTCCGTCGTGGGCTGCGTTAACCCCAGCGCCCGGAGTGAGCGTGGGATCACGTGATGCCTCAGTTTCCAATTCCTCTTTACCGTCGAGGATACGTTGCACGATTTGCGCGAAGCCGTAGCACGTTTTGCTACCGTACAGCTTGAATACCCGGAGCTTGCTAAACTTCGCCAGCGCCTCCGCCAGATCAGCCGGGCAGACCTCGCCGTACACTAGCTCAGCAATGCGCCGGGCCTCGATGCTGAGCTTCGGCAGGCTCAAGCGCTGCTTCGTAAGATTGCCAGTCACCACTTCCTCCCCAATCGTTGTTTGAACCACTGCCACCATATACGAGGGCTCGCTGTAGCATACCCCGGCAAAGGATGCCCCGGCAGAGGATACCAGCCGAAGATATGTCTCAGTACCCAACGACTACGAATTGTGATCCGCATTAGAAATCTCCTCGTAATCTCGGACGTGTTGACCAGGGTAGCGGTCGGGGGCGACGACACTCATGGCCGCACCACGTCGCGGTACTCGACTTTGTAATACAGCTTGCTCTCGCTCGCGTGGTCAATGGAGGTGTACTCCACTGTCACTGGCTTGGCGTCGTACCATAAGGGACGGCCATGTTTGTCGAACTGCTCGACCGCCAATATGCTGTCGAGGTGGCTTAGCGCCCGGTTCAATGCGAAGGGATCACTGCGGTCAGCCCTAGCGTACCGCCGCGCGCCCTGTTCCATACGCTCTCGCAGGAGCTTTCTCGCGTCACCTTTCGTCATCTAGCTACCCTCGTGGCTTAGCGCCCGGTTCAATTTAGCAATGTCCTCGTCGGGTAGGTCTAGCTTGTAGAGGTGGCCTTCAGACTTAATCTTGGATTGCACCTCCTCAACAACTTCGCCCAACAATTTCCGGTCATTCAGTTTTTGTTTAAGCGCAGGGTTCGCTTCAATTACTTCCATCGCTGCCCGTGTAGCGTCCACATCATGTACTTTATTAAGTGGAATCTCTTTGTTTAGAACATACGTTGCATCTAATACAGCCTGCCTTGGCGACGGCAAACCCGCTTGCTGATAGCTTTCCCCCGTTCCCTTCGCACCGCCTGCATAGAACTCATGCCCATCTTTCGCTACCTCGCGAATGCTTTCTGGGGTTGAAGTGGCTTGTCTTTCATTCATCGGTAATTCCCCTAGTCAGTCAAAAGAGAAAGCTACAGCAGACGATCTGCTGGCGGCTTTCGATGTACCTCTAGTGTGAGCTGGAGCGCCGCAGGATGCAAGGGTTTCCTGAGGCTGCAAATAGTGGGCACACGTGATACCCGTTGTAGTCGTCAAATCGTTGTAATTGTAGAAGCTACAATGGACGTCGTTGTACAACAATATGTAATGATTTCAACGCGTTGTCGTGACAACGATTTGCGTTGTTGTAGCGCGGATTGTAGCGTTGTAGTGGTTTCCGGGGGTATAAGGAATACCCCGGACTACGACAATGGGTGACAACAGTTCAAATAGGGCTTTAGCTGAGAGGGAGGTGAAAAGGGGGTAAGCCCAAGAAAAAACCCCCGCTCAACGAATGTCGAGCGAGGGTAGACCGACCATGGCCGGGCAGGAGGTTGTCAGTAGCGCAGGGGCAGTCGATGCGGACGTGAGCGATTGACCTCTGCGGAGGTCTTGCCCACGAGCGCTCGTTGCGCATAGGTAATCTGTAGCTCGCGCTGCAGGGTATCGCTAGCCGGGTCACGGTTAAGGCGTGCTAGGCGTTCGCTGATGGACCCCATGCGCCGCCCAGTCGGGCGCGAGGTGGAGTGGGTCTCTTGAGACGATATGTACTCGACCTTTATCGCAGTCATGGTGCCTCTATCCTCCTATAGGTTGAGCGCTTCGCAGTGAAGCGCAGAGACATGGTATGCGTCGCGGTAGTTGTCGGCTTGATGCGTGGCGACGTACTCGCACCAATTGTTCCAGAGCACTTCCGGTCCGCCTAGCTCATAGACGGTCTGGACGTAGCGCTGGCAGAGCTTGCGGCGCGCTTTTGAGGAGCGTTGCTTGTAGCTATCAAAGGTGCGCGGCGGTAACCCGTATTGCGTGATGTTATGGGTATCGAGACAACCGGCGAGACCATATATGAGTTGGATCACAAACCCAGCCTTGGCTAACCCGAGACCGGGCAAGTCGGCTAGGTATTCGATCAGGATTGCGGCTGTCTCTTGGTCGTCCAGCGAATGGTCGTTGTAGATATGTTCGCAGAATGAGTAGGTGGCTTCGGCTTCCGTTTCGGCAGAGTTGTAGGCTTGCCACTTCCAGCCCCAGAGCACGTCAAGGGACTGCTCATCCTGCCGCGCGGCAGTGATGGTATCGTCCGGCACTCTATACAGGGGCTGGCGTATCGTGAGGATCACAAATTGGACAACTGCGGCGAAGGCTTCAGGCGAGCTTCGCGCGTACTGGGAAATGATGGTTGCGTGCGTTGCGTACATGGTGCTGGGTCTCCCGGTTGTATGGTCGCTTGGAAAGAGGCTAGGGGCCGAAGCCCCCAGCCCTAGTCGAAGCGATCACGGTTTTTGGATTGACGCGACGTAGTATTGATCGCCGTCCCGAGACCATGTATCGCGTGTTAGTGCGGTATCACGTGATACCGGCCACAGCCACCCGATGAATTCAGGGGCTGCAGCCCAGCCTGCGAATTCGAGGATTGCTGGACGTACGCCAAGGCGCTCATCCACTGGCCCGAGATGGAGGTAGCAGTATTGAGCATAGCTGCAGATGTGCAGTTTCTTGAGTTGTCCCCAGTGTGCGTGGTTGACGATGTACGAGACCTCGCGCTCGCCACGCCATGAGCCTTCAATTTGCTTGTACGAGATGTTCAAGCGCTCGAATTCTTCAGCTACTTTATGCGGGAGCGAAGCTGACGCGAAGATGACGTATCGTTCGCGCGCTTCAGTTGTGTTGGCAGAGTGGGTCATTAAATATCCCCTAAGCGCGGGTGCGAGGTGTAATTGAAGAGTTTTGCTATGCGTCGCGCTTGTCGCTCTAGCTGGTCGATGAATTCTTGTGGTTCATCGCCCTCTTCAATCGCGGTATCCCATGCAAAGAGTACATACGCGAAAATGTGATCTTGCGCCTTGTTCTTTGCATCGGTCTTGCTAGCGTAGGTTATGTGGCTCATCAAGCTACCTTTTCGACACGGTTGCGACTGGCCGCAACGATGTCGCCTGTTGAGTTGTCGTGGATGTAGACGGCAGTCGCTGACGTACGGTCAACGAAGCCGACCACAGGCTTGCCCAGCGGCGCGCCAGTGCGGTCGCGTCGCTGGTAGCTCACCTTGTCGTGCAAGCCAATGCGAGGCTCTTGAGGTGAGCGTTGGACCGGCAACGGGTAGCGTGAGTACGGCTTGCCGTTGCGGTCATGAGTGAAGAGCCATTTACGTTTTACCATGGTTCACCTCTCTTTCAGTCGTAGAGAACTATCGAGCCGGGGTCGCGCCACTCCCAATAGAGACCACGCGCTTCGGCCCATGTTTCCAGTTCCGGGTGGATGTACGGGTCGCCACCACGGAA
>Ga0209756_1001312_pt1 | contig 23022 bp, 28 predicted proteins | sample ETNvirenome_6_85_FD_184071 | JGI IMG/M metagenome (GOLD analysis project Ga0209756, IMG submission 184071) | Marine viral communities from the Pacific Ocean - ETNP_6_85 (SPAdes) (version 3) | ecosystem: Environmental > Aquatic > Marine > Oceanic | place: Pacific Ocean | collected 2013-06-19 | reverse complement strand
TAAGAAGGTTTTTGCCTTTTGTAACAAGCTCTCCAGTTTTTGAGAAAATACTTTTTATTTTTCCAAAGCCTTCGTTAAGATTTTTATTTACACCGGGATGCTTATAAAAGACAAAATCTTCAACACTACCTTCTGGAGAATCACTATACAAACCAGTACCCCAAGTATCTCCCCAGAAATCTTCAGCACCTTTCATAAGCTGTTCTTTCTGTGCAGTTTCTAAGTCTCCGTAGTGTTTGTTTATATTAACTCCCCAGTTATCGTTGCCGGGGTGAAATGCACCTTCTGGTATGTCAGCTATGATCTGCCTTCGCCTAAAAGGATCTTGCCAATTTATTGGCTTATCTGGCTTTGCTATTTCTATACCACCTAAAACGTCTTCTGGTATCGTAGGGAAGTTTGCACCGAAGTAGTGTTTAGATGGCGCAGATTTTCCTAACCGTTGCCAAAGAACTTCTGGGCCGGTAAATACGTCTGCACCGCCTAGAAGTTGTTGCCGCACATCTGCATAACCTTGTGGGCCGCTGATATTAAAAGCATCTCCACCACCTTGCAAATATTTGTTTGCCATATTAGATGTAGTAGATACTAGCGGCCTCGAAGTGACTAACCCTTGTGCAGGTTTTTTGTAAGCAAAAGGCGCCCAAGGAAAGTCACTCAGTGGTGGATCGCTTACAACCTCTTCTTCAGATGTGCTAAAAATTTCTTCACCAACAATGTCATTTACAAAACCTTTTATTGCCGTCTCTTCTGGTGTGGGCGCATCCTCGCCTGTTACGGCACTTACTGGTGGGTCTTCCGGGGAAGGTTGGTCGGCAACACTCTCTGGGTCTAGGATATTAACTCCCAACAGATCACCCGCTGTCGTTGTAATTGCGCCAGCCGCAGGTGATGGTTGTGATGTTAGTTGTTTTTGCTTTGCTTCCTCTGCCTGCTGAGCAGCTAGCTTTTCTGCTTTTTCTACACGAAGGCGTTCTTCTTCCTTCTCTTCAGCAATGCGAATACGCTCTGCCTTTTCTTCTGCTTCAGCCTCTCGTTTACGTTTCTCTGCTTCTGCAGCTTGTTGGTCAGCTATCTTTTGTAGCCGACGAGCTTCTTCCTCTGCTTCGCGTTTAGCATTTGCCTCCGTTATTTTACGCGCAGCCTCTTGCGCCTCCGCAGCTTTGCGAGCATCTTCCTCCGCTTTTTCTTTTGCTATGCGAGCCTCTTCTTGTTTTTGCCGTGCAGCTTCAGCAGCTTCTTGTTGTCGTTTTTCTTCTGCTCGCTGAGCTGCTTCTACACGTAAACGCTCTTCCTCTGCATCTTGGTTAGCAATGTATTGTCCTTGGCGAGCTTTTTCACGTGCGTGGTAATCTGCGATAGCTTTTTCTTGTTTGGCTCGCGCAGCAGCTTCAGCCCTTTCAGTATCTTCTCTTTGCTTTGCAACTTGTGTTTTTGCCCATGCGTCCTGCTTTGCTGTCAACGCATCCTGCTCCGCTTGCCAAGCCGCGTCTTGTTCTGCTTGCCAAGCCGCTAGTTTATCAGCTTCAGCCTTTTGCCTAGCTTGCTCTGCGGCTTGTTCTGTGGCTAGTCTGTCAGCGTCAGCCTTCTGCTGTTTTGCATTTTCAGCTTCTTGTTCTTGTATAGCCTCGACATTAAGCTGCGTAAGCGTTTGCTGTAAAATTGGATCGTAAGCAGACCACTTTTGCCCCCAAGGACTTTCAATCGTTTCTGTTTCGTGACTAATAATATTACCAAACGCATCTCTGGATATGTTTTCAGAAAATGATGGCCCTTGTGCATGTAAGTATTGAGCTACATTAGGTTTTGTAACCAGACGACCTTCACCGGGATTGCGTAACTCAGCGTCAGCACCTTCTCCACTTACAGTGTAATTTCTGCCTAGAGCTTCATCAGGCTGCGTATAACCAGCAGGGGCTACACCAGCTTCGTTAAGATTTTTTGCAAGAGTTTCTAGCCCTTGTTTACCGTAGCCACTCAATTCCGTAAGTGCAGTTATGTAAGCTCCCACGTCAAAAGATGTCGGCGCTGCAGAAGTAGCGGTAGTTGGTGTTACACCGTATTTTGTATATTCGTTTGCAGCATAGTTTGGATCAAGCCATTCAGGAGAAATACGCCTACCACCAGCACTAACTTTACCAGAAGCTAGATTCATTGGAAAAGGAATAGGTTCACCAGCAGCATAGGGGCCACGTGCGCTTTCTGCTGTAAGCCATAAAACGTTATTTAGTTCTTCTGTTGATATATGTGAAAGATCTGGAATGGCGCTTTTTGGTGCTTGTTGATAACGATAACCTTTTAACCAAAGATCGGGCGCTTCTGGTAAAGATTTCCATTCGTCAGTAATACGCCCTGGGCTGCCGGGTGTTATTACTCTGTACTCTTCCATAGGCGCTGCTGGCGTTGCTTCAGGAAAAACATCAGTACCTATCGTAGACCCTGTAATATCTAGTGCTGAAATCGGAGAGCTGCTTGTTGTAATTGTTGGCGTTTCGGTGTTACTTGCTTGCTGCGCAGCTTGTCGAGCAACTTCTGCATCATACGCTACTGTTCCTTTTTGTAGTGGCTGTGACTTTAGTTCAGTTGTAGGACGCCATTGATCGCTACCGAAACCACTACCAAAGCCACTACCACTGTAGCTTGTTTGCACAGGCGGCTTAGGTGTTAGTACGTTAGTAAGCGCAGGCCACATTGCTTCGTAACTAGCACGTTTGCCTGCCATGTTCGGCGCTTGTTGCGCGTAACGAACATCTGACTCAGTTAGCGGAAACCATTGCCTTTGATTTGCGGTAGGTTCCCAGCTTGTAGCTCGAAAGCCTTTATCTCCAAGAGATTGAAAATTTGCGTCTGGAAATTGCTGACCTAGCTCCGCCGTTAGCGCTTCATAGCCACCCGCTGCGGGAAGCTTTGTAAGCGCTTCTATAAAAGCATCAACCGTATATGGCTCTGGCATCTAGTCAGCTTTTTGCTGCGCGGCCCAGTAGCGCATGAGCGGAGTTGCGTCACATATATCCAGCGTTTCTTGCGAAAAGCCCCCTTGTCTACCATCAACCGTCATAGCATCTTACTATATAGCAAGAATCGTGCCAACTCTCGCGTCTTCTACTGCTGTGTATTTTTTAGCTTATGAACTTTCACAATTCTAGAAGATACCTAAAAACATTTAGAGGTCATAATTTCAGAGGAGGTTATAGTTCTGCAGTGCTTTACATTCGGGGTCATACCCCGACAAACTAGATCGAGCGCAGCGAGACAAATTTTTTGTGTCTAGCGTAGAAAAAAGCCCAGCGCATGAAACGCTGGACCTGATAAGATCGAGCGGTGGGTTAGTCGTTTGGCTCAAGTTTCAACTCGACGGCCAGACGCCACGTGTGATCCGCCTGGCTGTTTATATTGTTGAACGCTATTTGTAACGCGCAAGTTTTGCACGCTAGCCGTTCGCGTAGCAATGAGACTTCAAGGGATAGCTCGGCAAGTTCCCGCAAGCTGCTGCCTACATGTCCGCTTGCTACATGGCCTGCTATCAGACTCTCGATGCGCCGTGCGCTTGGTTTGCGCTGACGTAGTGTGCGTTCTCTGTCTGCGTCTTGCTTGCTCATGCCATTGCCTCCGCCATTGCTGCGGTTATCTCAGCGACTTTCGCCGTATCGTTGTTCTTCTGCGCTAGCTTTAACGCAGCAACAAGCTCTTTCATGCTAGCCATAGTCTTTTTGTTCTGGCTAGCCTCCGACTCCTGAACGGTGAATAGCTTGGCTACCCATGCGTTGAATGCCTTGCGCTTTGCGTCCTTGTCGAGCGTATCCTTGCGGCTAGTCTCGGACTTGTCTTGCGTCGTCTGCGCTGTCTTGGCTAGCGTAGCGTAAGCTTTGACAATCCGCCCGGTGTAGTCGTCAGCTTTACCACGTAGCGTAGCGAGTGTGCCGACAAGTTCGATCGCATCGCTTGGAATAATCAGGTACTCGATCGCCGATGCCCCCGCTTTGGGGGTAGTTTTTACCAGCTCTGCAGCATTACAAATGCTGTTGACTGTATCTTTTATCTCCGCATCAATTTGAGCGGCCGTTTTTGGTTTATCTTCTGTTTTCATAATACGCCCTGAGGCGATTCACAAACTACCAGAACACGCCGCGCAATCAAGTCTTTTATCATAATTACTGAAAATACTTTTTCTTATAATCCTAGCCTAGCGTCGCTTCGTACATAGTAGTTAACCGTACAGCGTAGTTAAGCACGATAACAGATGACCGCATCTATGTAACCTGTCATCCTACGCTGTGCAAAAGAGCGTGTGTGAGAGGATGGGCGAAAGTGTATAGAAAGAACCATATGTGTGGTAATGTGTTAAAACGCTAGTGTTTATGTATGTAATGATATATATGTGTATATATTTATACACCTTGGCTAGAAAACGACAACTACCACATACACCCACATACACGCACAAACCCCCGGATGATAGGATACGTAGATGGCGTTAACTGTTATCGATACACTACCAACAAACCCCCTACGCTCCACAACAATCAGCCTACGCTAGTCGAAAGTTCTTGACAAGCTAGGGGAAATCTGCTAGTGTACACGCAGGTCGTTGGTTCGGGCTAGCGTAGCTTGAGGCGGCCTAGCATAAGAAAGGAAGCTAACATGAAAGTAACTTGTAACAAATGCGGTAGCGTAAGCACTACAGATTGTGAGTACGCTATAGAACGTGGATGGAATACGGTAAAGCAATGCCTATGCTGCAATCCGCGCATGGCAAAACAACTCGACGATGCGCTACGCGCTGCAGATCTACCTGCTGCGAAGCTGCCTACGCTAAGTGACTGCGTACCCAGTTGGAGGAGGCTAGCATGACATACGATGATATTAAGAATCACGAGTATCATACGCTAACGCCTGCGTATGGTAAAGATTACACCAGCAAAGATAGCGTAGAGGAAGCCTTGCGTAGCGGTAAGGACTTCGTTATCCACGTGCTGGGAGGTAGAACGTATTGTAGCATACGTGACTTCCGCGCAAACGATGCGCTAAATGTACACTACAACAAACGAACCGAGCTAGCAGCATTTACGCTAACAGAGGACGGGAAAATATGATAGACGAACTCCGCAAGCTACACCGTCAAGCAACGCTAGCGTCCTTAGTGGCGCTAGCGGTCTTTGCTTTCGTAACACTACTTTTAATTCTAACATAAGAGACAACATGATTACACTAGATGAAAGATTGTTCGCTAGAATGGTCATCGGTAGCAAAACATATGTTATCGTAGATCAAGAAACAAAGGATGCTATCGACAACAGCGACTACGGTAGCAAGGAGATGGTATGCGAGAACGACCCCGATACGGTAGGCTGGGCGGGGCCAGCATTAGGTCAGGTGCATAGCGTAGGTGATGGGTTGTATCGTCTGTGGATGCGTAGCGAGTGGGTGCTTGTCGGCAACCTAGCGCGAGATCGTGGCGCAGAGCGAGATCGCAAGTGCGCGGCGGCGGATGCTAGCAAAGCAGCAAAGATAGCAGCAGAGCAGAAGGCTGTCGACGATCTGAAAACTACGCTACGCAAGCAAGGTATCAAGGAAGAAATCATAACGAAATTTTTCTCTAGCATGAAAGCGGATGAAATCCGCAGTATGCTAGGGCTAACATAACAAACAAGCACAATGCAAAACATAACAACATATAGCGTATGCACCGACTGTTACATGCTAGAAGCAACGGGAGATGCTACGTTCCTAGATTACTACTACGGCATCGACAAAGCTAAGGATTGCTTAGATGCTATTGAAATAGGATACAAACGTATCATTAATGCAGGAGGATACGGAAAAGGCAACGGCTACGTTATAGCTGGAGAACTATTGTATACGTTCGACAAACAACCTTGCGAATGCTGCATTAGTCAACTGCATGGCCCACGCTATACATTACACCACTTAGCATAACAAACAAGCACTATGAAACTACCTACAGATGATAACACCGTTGTTACGCTAAAGGAATTTGCTTTCCAAACTAGCGCATCGGCGGAACTAACCGACAAGCTACGCACCAACCAAGGCGCATTGCTACAGGGCGGCACAGGCACAGGCAAGACGTATATCGTAGCGCAAACGCTACAAGACATTTTGCCGGAGTTAATGAAAGACGATGAGCTAGGCAAGGGGCCGATCCCTATCTTATGGATTGCCCCTGCCGCAACCATTGTTCAAACACAGCGCGTGCTTAAAGCATACGGACTGACGGCTAAGGTAATGGTCATGTCCTACTCTGCACTTACATCGCCTAAGACAGGCGGCACAATGTTCTACACTACGAAGACAGAGGTAGTGTGGGGTCAGGAGCATACCGTATACAAATGGTCGGAGTTTATGCTACCGCGTCTCGTAGTGTTTGATGAGTGTCAGGCGTTGAAGAACGACGGTAGCTCCCGCACTAGCATAGCACGGCATCTACCACCAAAGAACGTCAAACGTTTGTTTGTCTCCGCTACGCCATACCAGCGTGTATGCGAGGCGCGGACGGTGATGACAGGTGTGGGTATGCGCTCACGCTACAACGTCTTGCCCCTAACAGAGGGAACAGCACCTAGCGTACTCCGCTCTCTTGCAACATACGGTAACACCTCAGCATACAGCCCCCGCGCTATGGAAAAGATCAAGGATGTTATGGGGCCGTATACCGTAGCGCTTAAGAACATACGCTTCAAGTTTAAGGCGCGTACGGAATGTGTTCTGATAGATTTCCGCAACGATAAGGAAAGAGATGCATACAATAACGCTTACGAGGAATACCTAGAGTATCTGTATAGGCTACGCGGACAGACAGGGCATGGGATTGTAGCTGCTAGGCTAGTGGCTATGATGAAGTTTCGGCAAAAGGCAGAAGAGATCCGCTCTCCGCTAGTAGCTGCCCGTGCGCGTAATGCAGTCGTAGAAGGCTCGCAAGCTATCATCGCTAGCAACTTCAAAGGTATGCTACGTGGTGTGTGGCTAGCGTTGACGAAAACCTACGGCATAGACGAAGATAAGATAGGCTATGTCACGGGCGGTCAGACGCCAGAGGCAAGGCAACGTAGCGTAGATGCCTTCCAGCGTGGCGAGAAAGACTATATGCTACTGACGGTAGCAGCAGGTGGCGTAGGCATTAGCTTGCATCACGAAACAGAAAAGGCTAGGCCACGGCATATCATACTGCCGCCCACTTGGTCTGCAATAGACCTCATCCAATGCGTAGGGCGGTCGCATCGCATAACCTCCATGTCTAACACATTGCAGGAAGTCCTATGGTACAGGAACACTATTGAAGAACGTGTCGCCGCTGTGGTAAAGAACAAGGTCAGTTGCATAAACAAAGCTGTATCTGCTAAGGAACAATGGGCTAGCCTGTTTGCTCCTGACGTAGGCGACGACCTCGGCAACGTAGACAAGGATGCCGACGATGAGATAGACTATGGCGTAGACGAAGGGATGCTGGAATGAGAAACTATGAGCTAGAACATCTGTGGGATACGCTAGAATATCTCGGTAGCTTAGATCCGTGGAGTGAGTTTGCACACACGCGCCACGGCTGGCATGATCGTAGCGTAGCTGAATGCTCACAACGTACCGCAGGCCACGATGACTACGGTATCGTACACGACCCGTGCGTGGTACACCTAAAGAAGTACGAGAGCGTAGCCATGTGGCTATGGCAGGAGGGCAACGATTGGAAATGCTAGGACTATCGCCTACGCAAGTGCGAAAGGTGTTGACAACTAGGAGCAGCTATGCTACTATGTTACCAGATTTTAGGTGCGGCATAGGCAAAGGGTCTATGCTAGCCTGACAACAAATGAAAGGAAAACCAGTATGATACTAAACGAAGCTATCATAGATTACGAGAAAGCACACAGCGTACGCATAGACTACGCCAGACCACAAGAATGGTTTAACGCTGTGTTAGCTGCGAAAGTTAACATAAACCCACAAGAATACGTATGGGTTTACGACGGCGGCCTGTTCGGCAAGCCGCTACACAAGGACACTATCATAGCAGACTACTACGTACGTAGAGAGGAGCTTGAGCTATGACAAAAGACGAACAAAAAGCAATACAGCCTCTGCTAGATGAGGTTAATAGCCTAAGCAAACGAAAGGCATTCAGAATGGCAAACGATACCAACAATCCAATATCTAACGTAGACGTAGGCTTCAACGTAATGTTCCCTAACGAATGGGAAGTTAGCGTACGTTGGAGCAAGCATCACCAATGCGACGGCGGTAAGACTACCGTAGAGGTTGCGGTCTTCGACCCGGACGACAACTGGTACACGCTAGACGATGATGATAAGCTATGCACAAACCAAGAACGTGACTCAGACGTTATGGGCTACGTTACACCAGAAACACTTACTAGAATATTACAGGAGGTAGTAAAGCAATGAACGATAACGAACGAGAACTATGGGTGCATAACGACGAAGGACTATACGCTATGTGGCAAGCATCTAGGCTAGGTATGCGTAGATTCATACGTATGCACAGAACAATAATAGACAACTACATAAGCCAGAGTTTAGCTTGTAAACATGACATACAACCTGCTTGCAAGCTATACGCACAATACTATAACCTAACATATCATGAGAAAAATAACTAGACTAGCCGCTCGCGCTTTCATAGAAGGGCGAAGGTTTCGCAGAGACAACACGTTCGTTACGGTCAGCGAGTATCATATCAAGTTTGAAGGCAGATCAAAAGAAGAAATTCTTGCTATACTTGAACGATACAGCACAACTGTACATAGCCAACGGATGTGGCTACATGGCAACCTAATAGCAGAGAACACTAGTGCTAAAGGGCTACGCATCACGCTAGCAGGTTGGCCTACAACTACCACACGTGAGCGTTTGAACGGCTTGCTAACGGAGCTAGGCAAACGTGAGGGTATCTGGCAACGTAACCACGAGCAATACTACGGCACACACGACGATAACAGAGTCATAGACTCTAGCGAATGGATAACAGTATCATGACAAATAAAACAACAATAAAGGAGGACTTAGCGTGGCTGATGGATAACAGTCTAAAGCAACGGTTTAGCGATAGCAGTCTTGCGAGATCGCGTAAGCCAAGCGCCTATAATAGCGAGAGTTGCCCTCAGATAGCGTTGCTTGCCCCTCGCACACACGCGGCACAGCCATATAATGAGCGCGAAGTTATCCTCACGAACGAGCCTGCATACGTTACAGTTAAGCTGAGTGAAGGTTGGGAAGCTATGCTAAAGACACACTACGATGAGCGCATACTGCTTGACAAGGGGCCGGTGCATAGGTACAATGGCTGGGTGCGTAAGATAGTCGAACCTATCTACGCTGCTGTTCGCAGACAACGAAGGAAATACTAATGGCTACCAGCACAGAAGTTAATAGGCTTAACAAACGCCTAGCTGCCTACCGTACCATCGACGACTACATGAAGCAGTTGTTAAAGAACACTATCACGTTGTCGTTTCGTAGTGAACCCGTGCTTATCACAGGCGCTACCGGCACAGGTAAGGAGATAATAGCTAGCCTGCTGCACGGCACGCAGCTAAAAGATATAGTTACTGTAAACACAACAGCCGTAACAAACACGCTCTTCGAGTCTGAGCTATTCGGCCACATAAAGGGTAGCTTCACAGGTGCGATTCGTGACCGCAAAGGCTTGGTAGATGTCGCTAAGAACGGTACGCTATTCCTAGATGAGGTAGGTGATATGCCGCTAGACTTACAAGCTAAGATACTACGCCTCGTACAGTTCGGAACGTACCGTCCTATAGGAGATAACGTAACGCGCAACACAAACTGCCGTATCGTAGCAGCAACCTGCAAACCTATAAACAAACTCATCGCAGAAGGTAAGTTCCGTGACGATTTATACTACCGTCTGGCAGCGTTCCGCCTACACATCACTCCGCTATCAGAACGTCGCCACGATGCGAAGCATTTTCTTGTAACACATCCGCTCTGGCATAAGATACCAAGCGATCATAAAGAAAAGTTCCTAACGTACGTTAACAACGACCCTATGAACGGCAATTACCGTGAGCTAGAACAACTAATGTTACGATATGAAGTTCTAGAACAACTACCCGGCTGACTTCATGTGCTAGAAAATAAAAAACACAAAAGATAACAAATCTGGCACGATTCCTGCTTTATATAAGATGTCCGGCCCCAATCGGGGGCTTTAGAAGATAAGTTGGAACCTAACATAACATAATACCTATGGCACAATACACAGAACAAGAGTACAAGGACGGTGACTGGAAGGGATTCAAGTTTACCGTGAAGCAGTTCGATAGCACAGCGGAAGCCGTTGATTCTATCGGAGAAGACAACATCCTATCGTTAGTGAATCAGCAGTTCGCTAGCCGCATTCGCGCTAAGGTAAAGAACTCTTTACCGAAGGGCTTGAGCGGTGAAGATCTGACTGCATCACAGCAACGCCTGACAGATAAGCACGTCGATGGTTTGCTATTCTCGCAGGAGGATGTCGATAAGTGGCGACCTGACCAGCGTGAGCTTACGCCTACTGCGCTATTCAAGATGGCGAAGGAAGCGTTCAAGGCTAACGATAACGTCAAGGGCGCTGAGTTGCTAACCAAGATGCAAGAGCTTTTAGAAGCTGCATAGGATAGCAAGTGCATTGTAAGGTAGGCTAGCAATGGCCTACCTTACTTTTGCATCTTTTACGATAACACCGTTAACATGACAGATGACATTGACATCGTAGTAGGTAAGTTAAAACGTTCAGAAGTTACGGCCAAGCCTAAAGCAAACCGTAGCAGCTATAATAAGAACAGCGCAGAGATGATACGGCCCATCATAGACAAACTCTTAGACGAAACAAAAGATGTGTTTGTGCCGTGCGCCGACACAGGCTACAGCGCTGGTACGTTATACGTTAAGCTGAATGACGGACTACTATGGCTCATGCACAACGACAAGAGCGAACGTAACACAGACTACCGCTACTTGCGTACACAAATATCCATGCGTAAGCTAACTGAAGGTGTTCTTATATACTTCAAGGAAGCGATACGTACCGTGCGGCAGAAGACGTTAGACGGGCGCACGTTAAAAGTTGCCACAAGTGATAGCATAAAGTGGCGGCACGACATACTCACATGGCTACAGTCTGCACAAGACGGTGAGCTATTCTCACGTGAGGATATAGGTATAACAGAAACAGATAAGCAATGGGTACATGATACGATAGCTACCCAAGCACCTGACGCAGAAGTTATTTTCTCAGACACAGGACTTCGTATGATACGTTAACATGGAAGCAGATTCAATCGGCCCCTTGCTATACATAGGGGCATTTATAATATTCTACTTACGATACACTAAACAACGACGGTGACAATAGAAGAACTACTTAACTGCGATGTTACATCGCTAGAGGCTATGGCAGACGATGAGTTGTTGGAACATTTCAAACCATATCTTATCGTCTGCCAGCCACCGTTAGACGACAACGTGAAGGTAGTTAAAGGGCCAAAACGTAAACGTAAGACATCCATATCAGTTAGAGAGAAGCGTACGTTAGAAGAGCAGATGCACGAGCTAGCTGACCTGCATAACGTAGAACTAGATGAAGGCGCAGATTTATTACCACCAAACTTAAAATGACTACAACCTTGCACAAAACAAATGACGGTCGTTACATAATTAAGATAGACGCATCGCTCTACAATCAGAGCGCCTGTCCACGGCGCTTGTGGTACATGGGCGGCAGAGGTTTAACTTATGATACGAAGTCACACAAAATGGAGTACGGCACAGCGTTTCACAAGGCGCTGCAAGAATACTACACAACGGGCAATACTAAGAAAGCTCTTGCCGTAGCTATCGAACATTACGAACAGCCAGACATCTACGTACCAGACAATGACTTCCGTGACATAGGACATCTGGCTGCTACGTTACAGCAGTATTTCATGGCGTACGAAAAGCTGGACGGCTTCAAGCCAGACATGGGCGAAGAAGGCCCATTGTTAGAACAACGCTTTGCTATACCATACGACACAGATGGTGAGCGTATTGACGTTGTGTTGTGCGGTACGATAGACATGATAGGTAGATTCAACGGCATGCCTGTGCTAGTAGATCACAAGACTACAGCACTCATGCAAGTCGAGAAGTATCTTGAAGGCTACCAAAACTCTCCACAGATGATGATGTACACTATGATATACAAGCACTTGTTTCCTGACGAAAGCAGAGGCGTAGTTATCAACGGCATCTTCATATCACGTAGCGGCAAGAGCAAGTTTCGACGCTCAACAATCATTACGTTCCCCGATCATGTGCTAACAGAGTTCGAGAATCACTTGCGAGAGACAGCACAGTTCTTCATGAGCGGCTTGCGGCGTGTGTTAGATGAGGGCGCTTACGCAGAAGATGTCTTCCTACCTAACTTCACTTGCTGCCAGACAAAGTTTGGCGAGTGTAACTTCTCGCCTGTATGCACCACGCCACGTGCAGATGATCGTGAGATTATCATAGGCTCGCTCTTCTCCACAACGAACACCTACGATCCACTAAACTTTCAAAAATGACAGACCAAGAGATACGCGACGCAGCTTTACGTGAGTTTAAAATACTTGCACCGCGCAAGTTCAACGCTGGCATAGCAGAACACAATCCTGATGGTACAAAAGGAATGTGGCTTATGACTTCAGAGCAACTTGTAGATAGCGCGGAGGAAGAAGTAATAGATCTTTGGCACTACATACAGGTGCTTAAAGCAAAAATAAAAGAGCAAGACGCTCTCATACTACAACTAAAACGAACGATAGCAAACAAGAACAATGAAAGATGAACAAGTATTAGCAATAGTAGATGCTATAAAAGATATAGGATACACTCTAAGCCACACGCTTGGGGATAGTGAAACAGGAAAGAATAACGGTAACGTAGGTAACATTATGTTTTCTATGGATAGGATGAGTGACAACATAGCGGAAATAAATGAACGCCTAAAAGTCCTCGATGACTCTGTTATTGCCGTAGCACAAACCATACACGACAAATGAGCAAAGCAATAATAGGTATCGTAGGTGGTAGCGGCACGGGTAAGTCCACGTCGCTACGCAACCTACCACCAGAGAAAACATACATAATAGATCTTGAGCGTAAGGGTATGCCCTTTCCCAAGAAGTTCCCCTACATAGCATCCTGCTCATACACTACAGAGTTCGATGCTGCGCTGAAGACTGCCCTAGCAGACGAAAGCTGCGAGGTTATAGTTATTGAGTCGTTCACGAAGTACGTTGAGATACTTCACACACTAGCAGATAAGTCTTTCAAAGGCTTTGATATATGGAACTACTACAATAAAGAGATTCGTACTATGCTAGACAAGGTTAAGAACGATCATGCTGTTGTGATATTCACAGCAATTGATGAGATAGTGGAGCTAGTACAGCCCAGCGGTAGCACGTCTAACGTGCGCCGCATTAAGGTGCAAGGCAAGCAACACGCAGGTTGCGTAGAGAAAGAGTTCCTTATGGTACTGTTCACAGAAGTCAGGCGCGACAAAGATGGTAACACACGCTACGTCTTCCAGACTAACAGCGACGGTATCACCTCCGCTAAGACTCCGATGGGTATGTTTGATGAAGCATACATAGACAACGACATTAACGCAGTCATAGAGGCTGCAAAAAACTATTACGACAAATGAAATGGCCAACAGACGGACTATACATTGACGAACTGATCGACAAGCTGTTGAAGAAGTTCAAAAAACCACGTAGCGGATACCAAGATAATATGAAATCTAAGCTGCTAAAGCTAAAGCAAGCATCAGCAGACGCTAACATAACAACAATCGATGACTTAACAGACTACTTACATGAGCGATACTAAAATGAATGATACTCAAAAAGAGTACGCAGAGATGACTGTATCATTAGCAGAAGCCGCTAATATGCAGATTAAGAACATAGCAACAAAGCTAAAGATCAAATATTCTGATGCAGCTAGGTTGTTTCAAATTGTAACTGAAGACAAGTTAGTATATATGCTAACTCAAATGACTTCTCCTGATGGCAATAGGAGTGCGGCCCCAGAAGAATCCAAACAAGACACTCCCTAACATAAACATAAATACATAATATGGCAATCATCAACTTAGATGAGATCGCAGATAGCGTAAGACCCTATCTGAAGAAGGACACGTATGCGGCAAGAATACTTAGTGCCGAGTTTACGCAAAGCAAGGCCGGTGCGCCTATGATAGTAATGCAGTGGGAGGTAGTAGCTCCTGAAGCAGTTGAAGACAACGACGGCAAGCTCATACGAATTGCAGGTTTGCAGTTCCGTGACTATCTGTCGTTTAGCGAGAAGGCTATGGATATAACCATGCGCCGTATCAAGGGTTTGCACAAGGCGTTAGAACTCCCTCCAGAGTTCGACGACGAAGACCCTGACGTAGACCAGTACAGTGGCCTAGCTGCTGACGTTACGATAGAGACTGAGCAGCAAGCACAGAAAACAGAGGATGGCTCGCCTGTCCTCAATGGTGACGGCGATCCTGTCATGAACAATAACTACCGTTTGAAGCGAGTGTTGCGGTTGAACGAAGAGCATACGTTATAGTTAGAACGCTTCTAGACTATATGTGGAACGTAGTGGTACACAGCGGCTATTAAGATGCTGCGGGAGTCTGTTAGGTATTTCACTCCTCATTGATCGCCACTACGTTCTCTTTGAATTTTTAGCTAGGCTAGGTAAACTGTTTCTATTGGTTTGTGGTTTTTTATGCGGTTGGTTGTCCGTGACTAGCCTAGTGTTTTTTAAAGGAGATGCCAGAAACAATAAGACATACGTTAGCACAGTTGCCGTACAGGGATTTAACTGTTGTGCTGGGCAAGCCGTCCCGCTTTGACCGCGCACAACTACTCAGCGGCTACGCTGGGCAGATATTCTACAACGCACTCCAGCCCATTCCTCGACAGGCGGTTGACGTTGTGCTAGCCGATGCCCTCGATAAGGGCGAAGTTAACATACGCGAAGGTACGAAAGTTGTACTGCTGCTAGGACAAGATGCCCTTGATATGTTCAAGCGCGGAGTTACGATAGACGAACAACGTGGCTGCCCATTTGTAGAAGACGGCGTTACGTACGTAGCAACGTACGAACCACAAGAAGCCGTTGACCGCATGGCATACTTCAACCCGAACGATGTAGGAGATGGGAAGGGCGGCGATGATAAGGGATGGCACGGCAAGACGCGACGGCCCAATCGTAAGTTCTGGCTTGGGCGAGATGTCAAGAAAGCTGTAGCGTATCTCAAAGTGCCGCCCGTTATAACTGTTGCCGAGCATATCTTATGGCCCCGCGCTGATGAAGTTATCAAGCTGCTTGCATCTGCGAAAGGCAAGACACTTTACTTTGACGTAGAAACTAACCGTGAGCTAGAGATGACTTGCTTTGGTTTCTCGTTTGATGCAGAGCGTGCGTGGTGCGTGCCTATGGTAACGTCACCTTGGGCAGGTTATTATTACGAAGACACAGCACGTATCTTACGCGCCTTAGCTATAGCATTCCGCGACAACACCGTAGTCATCCACAACGCCCTCTTTGATCTCTTCGTCCTCGCGTACAAGTACGGCATCCCTGCACCGCCCAGCGTATACGATACCATGCTAGCACACCACCGGCTCTTTCCAGAGGTTGAGAAGTCTCTCGGCCATTGCCTAGCACTGTACACAGATCAGCCCTATCACAAGAACGAAGGCGTGTTCGAGCCTAAGAACGCTAGCCAACAGCAACAGCTTTATGAGTACAACGCAAAGGATGTCATCAGTCTAGCGTTACTCAAGCCGCAAATAGATGAGACTGCCAAGAACTTTAAAGCCGTCGATAGCATCCGTCAAGTTAACGCTAGCGTTGTGCCGTATCTAACTGCCATGTTGCAAGGCATACGCTATGACGACGACAAGCTACATGACATCGTAACGCACAACGACCGTTACCAGAATGAACTGCTACGCTTCTTGCGTCTGCTAACGGGCGGCGATCTTAATCCCAATAGCCCGAAGCAAGTCGCTAACTACTTGTATGGGCGCTTAGGCTACCAACGCCCTGACAAAGATGTCACTAGTGAAAGGGTTCTGTTGCAGCTACGCTTGAAGCATCCTGAGAATCCTATCATCAGCATCATACTGCGCTACCGCGCAACTGCAAAAGAAAGCGGCCAGCTAAAGTTCCCGCCGTGGGAGCCACAAGATCACAAGCGTATCACAACCTCCTACAACCTAGCTGGCACAACCTCCTACCGGCTAGCTTCACGGCGCTTGCTGAACAAGTGGGGTACTAACGTACAAAATTTCCCCAAAAAATTACGCAAGCTGTTCGTAGCTGATCCCGGCAACGTGTTCGTGCAAGCTGACCAAGCTGGTGCGGAAGCACTTGTTGTAAGCTACCTCTGTACTACAGGCAACTTCCGCAGGTTGTTTGATAACGGTGTGAAGTCTCATGTGTATGTTGCCCTGCGTCTGTTTGAGGATGTCTGGTCTTCTGAGATGGGCGAGAGCATGAAGCCATATATAGAAGCACCTGTGCATGAGCTAGTGAAGATGCCGCGCTGGAAAGAGCTACGTGATCTTATAGCCAGCAGTGACAACTGGAGCGCGAACAAGCGTTACTACTTCATGGCAAAGATGATATGCCACGCCAGCAACTACGGTATGAAAGCACCGACGTTCCGTGTGAATGTCTTACAGAAGTCACAGGGCGCAGTCAACCTAGCACACAAGCAAGCAGCCTTCTTTCTTGAAACCTACCACACGTTGTTCCCTGAGATACGCAAGTGGCACAACGATACTATAACAGAACTCAAGCGCACACGTATGCTACGCAACTTGTTCGGATACCCTCGTATGTTTACACAAACCATAGAGCCATCCATGTACAAAGAAGCGTTCGCATTTGTGCCGCAGTCTACAGTAGGCTGCATCACTAATCTCGCATTCACAGACTTGTATAACAACCCACGCATCCGCGAGTTAGGGGCGGATGTAATGCAAAACAATCACGACAGTGTTCTACTGCAATGTGACTCACGCTATGCTAAAGAGGTTGCATCTATGGCCTGCGATGCGCTCAACCGAGAGATGCTTTCTCCGCACGGCGAACCTTTTCAGATGCGATCTGAAGCTATGATAGGGCCAAGCTGGGGGGAGATGGCAGATGTATGAACAATGATAAACATAGAAAAATGGCGAGGATATTTAAAAGATTTAGAGTCACCCAACCTGTTCATAGATTGGGGCTTTTACAGCATGATAGCGACAGCACTACAACGCCGCGTTTGGTTATACCCTGACACGTTCACGTTATACCCTAACCTGTTCGCGCTACTGGTCGGCCCACCGGCAGCAGGTAAGTCGCGTGTCATAGCGCAGGTGAGTGAGTTCGTTAAGCACCCGTCGCTCATCAAGCGTGTGCCGAAGAAGAAGTCTAACGAGGTAGACATCAAGCCGTTCTACCCTATCAGCGCGGATACGATAACACAGGAAGGTCTTGTGCGGTTCATCGTTGAAGAGTGTGCGCGTGACTTCTTCTACAAGAACGGCGAGAACAAGAAGATCCGCTCTTCGCACTTCTCCGTGGGGTTTATGATAGAAGAGCTGGGCGTTTTGCTACGCAAGAACACAGACAACATTGTCAATATGCTGAACCAGTTTTACGATAGTCGTGACTACACGTACAAGACAAAGCACCACGGCACAGACATTATCAAGAACGTATGCGTTAACATACTGGGCGGCGCAACGCCCTCTTTCATACGCACGGCGTTCAGTGATAAGATCATATCGCAAGGCTTTACGTCACGTGTCATTATGATATTCGGTGACGGCCCTCGCTTCTTACGGCAGTTCCCCGGCATAGACGATAAGCAGAAAGCTCTGAAGAAAGACCTTGTAGGACATTTGAAAAAGTTGTGTGATGTAGCTGGGCCGGTGAAGTTTACAGACGAAGCAGAAGCATACCATAAAGAAGTCTACGAGAGCGGCCAGCTAACACAAGATGTTGTCAACAAAGATTACAGGCTTGAGACTTACTACGGCAGGAAGAACGTACACCTGCTAAAGTTGTCTATGATAATGCACTTCGCAGATACCATAGACAGCATGATTATAGAGAAGTCCACAGTCGAGCGAGCCACGCGCTTCCTTGCACATACGGAAGCGCGGATGCACGAAGCCTACGTTACTGCTGGGCGCAATGTGCTTGCCGAGATTCAACGACGCATACTACAGCACATCATAAACGAAGGGGCCGTCGTAACATACAAGAAACTTTTGCTCACGTTCTGCGATGACCTCGCAAAAGACGAACTTGAACAATGTCTAGCTTTTCTACTTGCAACTGACCAGATTAAGAAAAGTGCAGGTGGATATGTAGCACTCGTAGACAAACCTGCGGATGCGTTTAGTTACCTATAAGCACTATGTATAGAAAAGATATGTTTAAAATAACCATACCATTAGACAATAGTGAAGAAGTCTTTACTAATGTTTATTATACAGAGGACAGTATCGTCACTTATAATTGTCAAATTATGGGCGAGTCTGGTACTGATGAGGGCGCTCACACAGAAGTGAACGTAGTAGACGAAGAAATAACATACGAAGATGAAGATGGCAACACAGTTATACCGTCTGAAAAAGACGCAAATCGCGGACGTGAACGTGCTTTCGCTAATACCGAAGAACGCGCACACGAAAAAGCTTGGGAAGAACGTTATGAAGACAGGTAAGGAAAATAAATATTATAGATATGAGATGCTAACGTTATCAGATGTAGAGCAAGTTAATGACGGTGTTTACACAGGAGAGTGGCACAACAACTGTCCTTTGTGTAAAGAGCGTAACGTAGCGCTGGTTGTTGAGAAGAACGGCCATAATTGTTCTATAGGTTGTTGTCTGTGCGATTTGTATTTACAGAATCGCTCAAGACAAGGAATAAAAAAGATGGTCGGTTTATGGAATGAGCTAAAATGAAAACGGAGGATCACGGTAGGCGAGCGTATCTCATAGACCCTACGACGAAGCTAATATCTCAAGTCTATGTTAAAGACTACAAGGATATTCAGCAGCACATAGGTTGTGAGATGTTTACGATGGCGTTTCGTTTAGACAACGCTGACGTACTGTATATGGATGACATGGGGCTAATGGACGGTAAGCCCCATGACTACTTCGCTGTGCTAGATGCTTATGATGCGCCGTTAGCGGGGCGCGGATTGCTAGTAGGATCTAACGCACAGGGCGGTGATGAGGATGTGCGGACTGAGATACTAGACCTCGCTATGATGGTGAAGTGGGCAGAGTCTACCTCCTAGCACCGCGCTCGATTAAGTGCTGCACGTAGCTTTTAACAAGCGCCTTCTTCGTGGCTGTCAATTGCTTGTTGTCCGCCCATTCGTTGAAGATGCGCTTCCAGTAACGCTCACCCCTAGCAGAGAACCATCCCTCTTGCCGCGTGAGGTAGTCTTTGTAGCGCATGAACTCTTCCACACCTTCTGGCGTAGCAACCGCTGGCATAGTCTTGTCAGGTATCGTGTATAGACCTGTCGTGTACGACTTCAGCTTGTCGCCTCGGCCCTTTGCTCGCTTACGCTGCTCTTCAAATGCAGCAGGTAATCGCTCTGCGCTTTCCCTAACAGTCTCAGCCTCTTTGAACTTTCGCGTGTCTGGACGTAGGTAGCGATTTCCCATCCCCGGCGTAGGTGGCGCTCCACGAACACCCTCAAACTTGCGGAAGATACGTAAGTCGCGGCGTATGTTCTTCTTCTCAGCTTCCTCACGGCCCTTGCCCATGCCAATCAAAAAGTCATGATTATACATAATCCTATACGTCTGCATCGTACCCTCTAGGACATCTTTTATAGCTTCAAATACAGTAGGCAACGGCTCTGCGCCCTCGCTGATTGCTGTCGTAGCATCTAACACCGGCTCCATTAACGTATGACCTATAAAGTCATAAGCAGGAAACACTACACCACCAGTGCGTAGTTGCCGTCCACGCAGTAACGATATAGCTATATCATTAAACACTGCAGACCCAAGACCAAAGTAACCAGCATAGTTAAGGGAGTCGGCTACGGCATACGTCATCTCCTCCTTGTCTCCCTCTCTGGCAGCCTCCATTAACGTAGCATCACCACGGAACTTATTGTTGATGAACTCCGAAAGCTCTATGAGTAACGTGCCTGTGAAAGCTGCACCTAACGTAGCTTTTATAAAGGGCCGCCAATCACCTTCGTCAACGATAGGATTCACTAGCTCTTTCTTAGTCATGTTCCACTTCTCAATGTTCCACCTTGCTAGAGAAGTGAAGTTAGCCATTGGGCCGCTCATTGTCCACGCTGGAACACCGCGCACATCATACGTACCTTGGTTAGCGTCTACCCACGATGCCGCCATACGGTCTAACGCCTCGTCAAATACTGGAATGTCAGGAGCTGGCCGTCCTTCCAACTGTGCTTTCTCCTGCAACTCCTTAAGCATTTGCTTGTACTCAGGATTGTCAGCGTTGAGTGCAAAGGTATCATCCTTATTTGCATGGCGGCGCAGTAAGCTAACATCCACCTTTGACATCTGGCCTAAACGGCGAAGGTTGCGGTCAGCAGTTACGCTAGCGCCTTGCGCTAAACCTATATGCTGCATCACAGCGGCGCGACCAAGACCAAACTGTGCCATGCGAGTGAGGCGTTCTATCGGTGTGCGTCCACCATACTTGCTAGCAATATCAGACCATTTTTCAAAAAAGTCAGCAAATTGATTATGTGTTTCTGTAGCAAACTCAAGGCGATTATAGTGTGACTTGTTCACGCCCATCAAATGACTCTGCCGCCAGTTACGTTTGAAGTCTTTGAAAGACGTAAGCATTAACGGCATATCCTTAACGCGCAAGTGCGGTAGCGCAAACACATACGATGAAAACAAATCACGTGCGCCAGACATGACGCCCAGCCAATGACTAACAACAAGTCTGTTAGCCGTGCGCCCGAACAATTCATCACCCTCATAATGACCAAGATATGCTTTGATAAAATCTTTTAAGTTTTTATCTGTGGTCATGCTGGTGTTCATATCTATGCCATCGCTGTTCTTTGCGGTCTGCACATGAAAGGGATTTTTTTCCTGCGGTAGCGCAGCATCATACGTTCTGTCCTGCTTCATTATACCAAGAGCCTGACGTACAAAATCGTTACTCTCCACATTTTTGAAGAACGAGAAGTCGCGAGCAAACCTACGCATATAACGTTGATAAGCACGACCAGCATGGTTATCAATCCACGCAAAGCTGCCGTCATCTTTTAGCCTGAGCGGTAGCCCTATGCTTTCCGCCTTACGCAGCGCACCAAACTTTGTTGAACCTAAATGGTCAACAGAACCTCCACTAAGTTTTGCTACGTACTGACCAGCAGCTTGTTCTAGTTCATCGCGTGTGATACTTCCCGGCTCATCTAAGTTAGCTTCCCACCAATCAACAAGTTCTTTCTTGGCATCGTTACGCGCTTTCGCACCTTCTTTACCATTCAATACGCGTAGCATATCTTGGTTCATCATCTCAGGCGCATATGCTGGGTCTGTGCCAGCTTCAAGTAACTCACCAGCTTTAGGATGCCAAACTTTCATGTTGGCTCCTATCTGCCGCCTGCGTACTTCTGTGTAGTTTCTGTAGAAGAAATCTACGTAATGCTTGACGGGGCTATCGGGCGCATTGTAGCGTGCTAACGTAGCTGCTGGAACTTCATCACCACGCCCACGCCTCAAGTATGCCATGTATATCGCAGCGTGTTGCCCGTCCTCTGCTGACAGCCTAACCTTGCGCTGCTCAATAAACTCGAACTGCTCATGGAACTCACCCTCAAGGCGTTGGGCATCTCGCGCTGCGGCATCTAGCGCATTTGCAACTTCGTTTGCAGTCTTCTGCTCCACCCTAGAACCTTTATGGGCGGTCTTACGTATCTGGTCTACGATACTGTCCAACATAAACGGACGCTTTGTAGCAGGATTGCTAGCGAAGTGATCTGTGTTTGTGTTTAGCTGATACTCGCTTACGTCTTCAAGAAACTTATCAACATCTTGAAGGCGATCACCACCGTAGTATTCATGCAGTTGATCGGTGGCTTGTTGGAACGGCTCGCGGAAGGCGACGACTTGTCGAGATACTGTTTCAGTATAATTACTGTCAGCGAGAGTAAGTCCATCGTAACCCATGCTTTGCAAAACTTTATTACGTTGATCTCCAGTTATCAAACCACCAAGGTTTGCGATAAGTTTGTCTAAAGATATTTTGCTGTTTTCTAACTGATAGATAAGTTCATCATACTCTTTATCAGTCATAAGAGCTTCGTCACCATACTCTTTATTAGCAATTTTCTTGTAAGCGTTTAAAAACTTTTCATTCGCAGGTTTATCTAAATCCAACAAGTTTTTAAACTTTGTGCGTATGCTTATCGGGTCATCTGGCGATAGCCTTGGTTCCTCATCACCAGAACCATATCGCGCATAATCCATTGCATCAACTTTACTGCTTGTTAAATATATACCACGACCTTGATTTCCTCTTGGGCTTAACTCCTCTCCCTTAAACCCCTCACGCAACACACTCTCAGCATCCCGCGAACCATGATACATCTCCAGCCCATTAACAACCTGCGCTATATCCTCCCCACTCATACTCTCCGGAAACGGCCTACTTGCAAATCGCGCTAGTATCTTCTGCCCCTGCGCCACACTAAACGTACCCTTCTTAATACGATCCATCATCTTACTACGCACACGCTTGCTGTACTTCTTCAGTAACGTAGGATCATGCTTGGCCATTACGTCAACAGCAGCAGCAAACTCTTCTGGCTTGACGGGTTGAGTGCGGATGTCACTCTCATCCCTTAACGCATACTTTTCCCAACTCTCTGGCCCTTTGTCTACTTCACTTTTAAGTTTAGCTGTAAGCCTTCTTACTTCATCCCAAC
>Ga0209756_1001308_pt1 | contig 23045 bp, 46 predicted proteins | sample ETNvirenome_6_85_FD_184071 | JGI IMG/M metagenome (GOLD analysis project Ga0209756, IMG submission 184071) | Marine viral communities from the Pacific Ocean - ETNP_6_85 (SPAdes) (version 3) | ecosystem: Environmental > Aquatic > Marine > Oceanic | place: Pacific Ocean | collected 2013-06-19 | reverse complement strand
TATTTTCATAACTACCTATACTTATACCATAATGTTAACACATTGTCAAGTAAAATATCAAACAATTGACACCTTTGTCAAAGAATTGTCATTATGTAGTGTGCTGCAAGTTTCATACCACTCCCTGGGGTATGTTGTCCCAGTACAACAAGACTTGTTGTTGACATTTGAAACAAGCTCTAGGGTACGCCCACGGCTATAACATCACTATTGAGGGGGGAGGGGGAAGAAGCTTGTTTCAAAATAAAAAGCATGCTTTTGATAATGATTATCATTATCATTAAGAGAAGCACTTATTCTATTGATAATGATTATCATTAAATTTTTGTAAACTATTAATTTATATCATTCATACCATTTTGCCGCACCACTGTGGCATTATGCCACATCATAAGCTATTGATATCATTGTACTTATTGTTAAGTGCGACAATATTGTAGAATTGTATACAATATCATAATATAATTAACATATAATTAATATATAATTAGGTGTTCTGCTATAACCTATTGATTTTTTGGATATATTCATTAATAGTTAAATATTGATAAATTATATAATCATATAAAACAACTACTTATAAGATATTCGTAATATATGGCACACACATTGCACTTATATAATGGTAAGATGTTATTTATTACTTTATTATAGAAAGAGGGTGATTTTAGAATGAAAATGCAAAGGTATTCGGCGGCAAATAAACATCAGGCAAAATTGTTGGTGCAAACTATTAAAACGTTTGGTTTAAAGGCCGAAATAGATCCAACACGGAAAGCAACATTTTATTACGAGCCGAAAGCTTTTCCTATTTTAGAGGAAATTGTGTTAATCATGCATGGTTAATCAGTAGTAATAAAGCAATGTTAGAGGGTCTGAATAGGCCCTTTATAGATTGTTTTATTAATTTATAATCTAGAAAGAGGGTGATAACTATGACTCAGTATTTAAAACATGATGGATTAACAATAAGCAAAGGAAACTACAAAATTGATCGATGCACTGGTGTTTGGAATATCACTTGCTATCTGAATTGTACTTTTTGTTATAATCGCAAAATGAGATTTAGATCCGCGGAACTGTGCAAAGCTAGGAATAAAAGCCTAAGTAAGAAAAACCATTTTGTTGATAGTTTTGACTACTTAGTAAAAAAATATAAGTTTGCACAGTTCAGATATCATGCTGACGGAGAAGTGTATGATCAATTTTATTTTAAAGCACTTGAAAGCATCGCAAAGCGGAATCCTCAATGCTTTTTTGTAATGTATACTAGATCTAAATTTATTCCTGTAGATTATTATACAGGTAAGTCAAAACAAAGCAATTTTCGAATTATAGATAGTCTTGCTAGAAAAACATCTAAGCATAAAGCGGTTATAATCGAAAAAACAGATAAAACACCCGAAGGATATTTTAGATGCCCAGCGGCTAGTAAAAAAGATACTGGTATATGTGCGAAGACTTGTAACTATTGTTATGATAGTGCAATCGAAATCATAAGCGTCGCATTTGAAAATCATCAATAATTAATGATTTGCAAAAAATTCTTGAATTACTTACTAACCATTTTTTAAGGGATAAATAAATGAATAACTTATCAGAAGAGAAAACTCAAAAAGTATTTAAAATAAAGTTCCGAACAGTCTACGGAAATAGACTGATCTATCCAATGAATGACACGTCACGGGCCTTTGCAAGATTAATGGACAAAAAAACCTTCAAAAGTTGGGACCTTGATATTATCAAGAGTCTAGGATTTGAAGTTCAAATTGCACAGGACGTACTATAAAGTAATAAATTTTCTGAGTCCATTATAATTATAATGGGCTTGATTGAATTTATTATTATTAATCTTTTTTAAGGAGATAGAAAATGAAAAAAGCAAAAATGAAAAGGTATTCGGCGGCAAATAAGTACCAGGCAGAAGCATTTGTTAAAACCATTAAATTTTTTGGAATGAGGGCTGAGATAGATCCAACATGGAAGTCTACATTTTACTACGAACCAAATGCGCTTCCGATAATAGCGGAAGCGGCTTGGAGAGAACTGGTTAATCGGTAGTAAATTTTCCAAGCCCATTAAGAAATTGGTGGGCTTGATTGAATTTATTATTTATTAACTTTTTAAAGGAGAGCCTGATATGAAAATCGCAATTGAGTTGAATATAAAAAACAAGAAGGATGTTAATCGTCAGGATTGGCACTATATCCAAAAACTCTTAAAATATGCAATTCGCAAAATGGAGTTCACTAAAGGCTTTGCTATTACTACTCCTGATGGAGATACGATAGGAAATGTTGAGATTATAGAATAAAGGATTTTTTAGTAATTTATTAATCTGTACTTTTATTAACTTTTTAAAGGAAGGAGAGATTCGAGATTAAAACATATATGCAATATTTTATAAACCAGGCCCCAGGACGGGCCGCATTAAGGAGTTCTACATGTCAGCATACCACCAGGATCAAAAATCAAATAAAGTAAGTGATAGATATTCATTTATTAATACCTGGAAAGTCGATCAGATAATTAGGGCAAAGGGTTTTGAGGTAAAATCATACCAGGAAAACGCAACTAATAAAAGAGAGAACGAAGGCTTTCAGACGCACTTAATTAGATACGAACATCCAGGACTAAAATTGCGAGATCGTAGTATTGAATTAATTTTATTAAATAACCATTTGGGCCAAAAACCATTTAATCTAATGGCGGGTGTTTTTGAGTTCGCATGCTCTAATGGTTTAATTGTGGGCAATTGCTATAACAATTTCAAAGTTTATCATAAAGGCTTTACTGAACTAAAAGTTATGAGTGCCGTTAATAATGTTGTTAAACTAGTCCCTAAGATTAAAAATAATATTGAACAGTGGGGCAATTTAGACTTAACACCAATCGAACGTGCGGCATATGCGAGAGCCGCAATTAGCCTAAGATACCAGGGTAAAGTGCAAGTTGATCTAGATCATTTCCTTATTCCTAAAAGGTCTGCAGATCGTAATAGATCTCTGTGGTCCCTGTATAATAATATACAGGAAAAGTTAGTGGGCGGAGAAAAAACAGTCCTAAAAAACGGCCGTAATTATACATTCAAAAAATTACGATCCATTGACAACAGTATAAACGTTAACAAGGGCCTCTGGGAATATTGCAACGCAATGGGACTATTAAAAGAGAAGGGCCAAAGTATTTAATAAAAGCTAGGGCCTGGGACCTAGTGGTCCTGGGCCTCATGGTTTTATTAAGTAAATTTATTAACTTTTTAAAGAGAGGAGATGTTTTGGAATTAATTGGAATTAATTAGAAATGTTTATTAATCTTTTTTATGGCGGTTTAAAAATGGAAAAATGGAGATATCCGAAAGACTATTTTGGTATTGACCCTCAAGGTTATTCAATTTTAGTAGCACAAAACAGAGATAGTGATACCTTAACAAGGTCAAATTTTGAAACTATCAGCAAAGAAATGAAATGTATTAATTGGGATAACGATTCAATGAATAGTGCTCCGAATGTTATTAATATTCGTCAAGGTCATTGGGCTTGTGGGTGGTTAGAATTATTGTTAGTTAAAAATAACACTAAAGCATATAAAAAAGCCCTTGAAATTGAAAAAAAATTAGACGAATACCCTGCATTTGACGAATCCCATTGGAGTCAATTGGAATGGGATGAAATGGCTGATTATTGGGCTGGCATGGATTTACAAGATAGGATTGACTTATGTAAAGAGCATGAGCAATCAATTTTTAGTGCACGATTTGATTATATACCAGATAATTGCAGTTTAAAGGATGCTTTGAGGGATTGTTAAATATGTCTTTGCTAATGGTTTTATAATTTATTAATAACATTTATAGAGTTAGAAATTTGGAATTGGAATTGGAATATGAAAATTGATTATTAACTTTTTATAAAGGAGTAAAATGAAAAATGAAAAAATAAAAGTTATGGCAGATCTGTATAATGGGATCTTCCAGGTACAATCCTTTGAAGATTATGACGGGTGTGAAGTTTTAAATCCCGCTGACTTCTGGGAGTGCTTAGGTGAATTACGGAAGAATTATCCCCCTGAAATGGAGCAGAACTCTTTCCAGAATAAAATTATTGGTGCTGAACTTAATAAAAAATGGTTTAAAAAAATTGCTGACGAGTATGGCATATTCAGCAAAACTATAGTGGATAAAGATTAATTATAACCCTATTGGAAGCCCCAATTACTGGGGTTTCTGATAGTTTTATAATTTTCAAATTTATTATAGGAAGAGAGGTGAAACTAAATGAAAATAGAAAATGAATTACAATGTGAATTTTGTCGCACAGCTTTAACTTTTATAGAGGGTGTAGAACTACCAGAAGAAAAAACCAATTTAGGGAAAACTTTTTTATGTAAACAATGTTTTAAATGGTATCAAGAAAATCCTAATGATTATGCCGCAACATTAGGAATGATCCCAGTTTAGGATTCGCACTTTTAGGCACAATAAATCAATAGCTTACAAGAGTTTTTGGAACTTTTGGAATCGTTTTGGAACTCAAAATATCGAATAACTCATTATGATACAAAAACTTAAAAAATCCAGAGTTCCAAAATTCCAAATTCTGGGGGTGCTCCCCCTAAGAAGCTTGTGGGGAGTTTGTTGGAGTAGAAGAATAAGGTAGTATTATATATAAAAAAAAAATATAAATAAAACAATACTATACTACGTAATTATCTAAATCAACACAGACTTAATTAGTTTACCAACAAACTTGGTTGACAGGAGAAGGAGATGCCTAAAAAAGTTTGGAATTTTGGAATTTGACTTTAGTAATCTGATTAATAAGGAGTTACAGCGTTTTAGAGTTCCAAAACCGATTCGCAAAGTTTCAAAAATTGCTCTAAACTATTGATTATAAGGCGATAAAAGTGCGAATCCAACATATGAAAATAGTTCTTGACAACAGCGTTTGTATGATATATATTAAACTGTGAAAGGGGGTGAGAACATGGTAGTAAGAAGTATAGACAATGATACAAAGCGTGAACGTATGGGTACTGCTATTGATTGGTTAGTGAGAGCAAAGGAGCATAGCTATGCAGATGAAACAAAGGCAATAGATTTTATTATTCGTGATATTCAAGATATGCTTGAAGATGACCCTAATGAAGGAGGTGAGTAAGAATGACTAAACAATGTAGTTGTGGTGAGGAAATGGAGATGGACGCGACCTGGTGTGAGCTCTGTCATACTAACTATGATATAGCCGAGAAAGAACTCATTAAGAAGTGGGATAAGATAGATAATATTGATCCCATGTTCCAAATGTTAGTGAGAGAAGGGCTTAATCTAACTAAACCAAGGAAATAGCGGGGCACTTATGAGATTCGATGGATATTATAAAGAGATGATAGTCGCGCGAAACTCCAAAGCAAAGGAACTTGCCCAGGAGAAAGCCCAGAAGAAAGCGGGCAAGCGCGCAACTAAGAAGATGAAAGAGATCATTAAGACTATGGAGGACAAAAATGAAGAGTGACCTCGAACAAATACACGAGTTCTTTGAGAACTTACAAAAGGCGGGGCTCTATCATTATTATCTGCTGACCTTAGATCGCCATGCAGAGGAACTTGGAATAAGTCCTGTCACTCTTGCATTTCAACTGATGATAGAAGCGCGCGAACACTCAGGATTACAGGAGTCCTTCACATTGCTGAAGGATGTATTAGGCAGACTAAAGAAAGAACATAAAAAATCTTATAAAAACGCGAAAGGAGCGTGGATAAATTGAAAACTGTAAACCTTAATAAAAAGAAACGTAATACTCGTAGTAAGAAGTTACTACTAGAAGAGATTAATGAAGCTCGGCGACTCTGCGGCTTACCAGAGTTAAACATCAAACGTCGGTCTTGCCTAAAGTGTGACCGCAAGTTCAAGAGTGAGGGCAACCACAATAGAATTTGTAAATCTTGTACAGATGAGAATAGATACTCTTATTGTCAATTCCCAGAAGAGGCACCACAACCTGAGATTAAAAACTTTACCAGGGGGGCGAAATGAATGAGAATATAGACTTTAGACCTCTGATAGATTGGATGTCCATAAACGTGTGGGGTATGAGCCTCAGCGAAGCACTCCGCGGTGGGTGCTGTGTACGCTGTCATTGTACAATTAGCACAAGCAATGACAACTACGATTATAAAACCGCTGGTTTATGTGGCCAGTGTCGGCTGTTACTGGGAAAAGGAGGGGCGAAATGAGTGAATCACAATCAGACAAACTAGTAGTAGATAACTCCACACTACAATGCTTCAAGGATTGTCCTAAGAAGTGTTATCTGAGGTATCGTAAGCACTTAGTACCAAAAGATGGCACGAATCGCTTTAAGCCAGAGTTTGGCTCCGCGATTCACAAAGGAATGGAAGCGTGGTACAAGACTAAAGATGCTGAGAAGATGGACAAAGCGTTCATTGACTACTGGGCAAAGTATGATGGCCAAGACTCGGCTATGATACGAACTATGGAGCGTGGCTTGGTTACACTTGAGAAGTATCGGCAAACATTTATTGATGAACCAATCAAGTGCGACCCAGAGATGACAGAAGTAAAGTTTTGTATTGATGTTGGGCCATTCATGTTTCATGGTACATGCGATGGTATTGTTAAATGGTTAGATTGGGAGGGATACTATATCTTGGAACACAAAACCTCGACTAGGAAGAACAGTATATGTGTTCGCCCCAATGCACAGATTGAGGGTTACTCGTATGGAGCGGCGGCGATATCGGGACTCAAGATCAAAGGTGCTATCTTTAACTTTTTTACTTTTAGGAAAGGGCGCGCAAAGGAGAAGATCGAGAACACCATAGATATTAATAGACAGATGGTAGATATTAGTGAGGAGTCTATCGAACAATGGAAGAAAGACTTTCTGTACTGGGCACACCAATTGCAACACTCTGAGGAGTCTAACACCTGGCCCCGCAACACAGGTATGTGTTTTACCTATGGTCGGTGCCCCTATCTAACAATCTGTGAAATGGGTGGTAGTTTAAAGAATGTAGATGCAATGTATAACATCACACCCTGGGAACCTTGGAAGGAGGTCACATGACATTACAAGAAGCTAATGATTATTTAAAACATTTCAAATCGGGCCAAGCCATACTTAACTTGGACAAACTGTATGAATGTTTCAAAGCAAAACTAAAGGCCGAGTGGGAAGGGCCAAAGGCACCATCAAAGAAGGGAGGTACCAAATGAGTAATTGGAAAGCGTGCAACTCGCCGCTTCACGAACCCATACTGCATATCGGCCCCAACTGCCCGATGTGTACGCTAACAGAAGAGAAAGCGAACGCTAAGATCCTGGATAAGAATGCTATCCTTAATTACTTTGAAGATGCTTGTTATACAACTGAGAAACAAAACTTTGCTAATGAGCTCTTAGATGTGTTTAGTGAGTATTTAAAATGAAAGTAATCTTCGATGATGACCCAGCAATAGATCTTAATGTATGGATGATGACAGCCATTGCAATAATTACCTTGATCTTAGGACTATTAATTGGTATAATGGTTACTTGTTAATTTTATGAAAGGAAGTGACAAATGCGACTTCATGAGTTCGCTGTTACACAATTAATTAAAGCAAATAACAATATAAAAAAGAAGGGTTTTAGGAAAGATTTTAGAAAGAGAATTAGAGATCATTACAAGAAAAACTGGGCTGTTCAGACTGAAGAAGAACTAAAAGAGTATTGGGATGATCATTATACTATGAATGAAGAGTATGGTGATGATGAATTTAAAGGGGGGTGGAAAGAAGATGCTGATCTTGCCTTTGATGAACTGATGGGTAGATTTACCAGAGTTCCCGATGCTTATCGAATATGTGAGTGGTGTAAAACTATCTTTATGTATGAGGTAGAAGACTCTCATAAAATAACAACCGATAAAATGGCCGCATATGCTGATTTTTGGTTTCAATTAGATAGTGACTATTGGCGCTTAGTTGTTTACTCAGTTGATCGCTATGGAAACATTCAAGCAAATATAAACTTAATGGATTATTGGTATGCTCTTTTAGAAGAAAATGTTAAACATAGAAAGGAGGTAACAAATGATAACAGGCCCAATAACTAAAATACAGAGAGAGGATATGAAATTCCCCTCTAAACCCATAATACTATACAATGATAAACGAACTTGCGAACGCGCCATACTAGAAATGGATGGGGGTACACAGTACATAATTGGGTGGCAAACTATACAGAAAATAAAGAAGGAGCAGAAGTTTGTAGGTTATAAGATTTTGGAATCAAACTATTTAAAACAGAGGGAGGTGATTTAATGGAACAGAAAAACACAAACAAGATGGATAAAGAGCCTATACGGGGGCTGATATATGGAGCATCTGGTACTGGCAAGACAACAGTAGCGGCAACAATGCCGAGTCCTGGCTTCGTTGATACCGACAAAGGAATGTTGTCGCTCAAAGGTAAAGATATTCCTTATTTTGATATTAGCCAAGATGTGCCTGTGATGCGGTGGCTCAACATCAACAAAGCAGTAGATACCTTTGCCAAAGACCCTACAATTAAGACCATAGTATTAGACTCCTTGACAACCGCAAGCGAATGTGCAATGACATCAGTTCAAGTTACAAACAAAACTTTTGGTAAGGCGGCGACACTCCAAGATTGGGGCCACCAGATAGCCAAACTCAAGGAGTTGATCTTTAAACTAATTGCACTACCAAAACATATCATAGTAATTGCACATGAAAAGTACGACAAAGATGAGCTCTCTGGTCGGGTGTGGTGTGGGCCTCTGGTAACAGGCAAACTTGCACAGCAACTTGGGATCTACTTCGATGAGATGTATCGCGCCGAGGTCACTGCAGGTAAGATTCAAGAGTTCAAGCTCCTAATGCGCGCAACTTCTGTGTTTACAGCAAAAAGTAGATTAGCAGGTAAGAATCATAATGGTAACTATTACCCTGCAAATTTTAAGGAGATCATAAAATGAAAAAACGAGTAAAGGAATATCCAGTAGATAAATACCCATTAATAGATAAGTTCATCCCTGAGGCTATGAAGCTCGCAGACCAAGTTACAGAGCACATAATTGCGGCCGACAAGGAAAGAACAATTCGTTATACAGATACAAAAAGCCCAGAGCCTTACTTACTTAAAAAAGGAATGCATGGTGAGTACCCGCATTTCATTTGGAACAACGCGTACATTAATGCAATGAATAAGTTAACCATTGATGCGGGGTTAAGGGTAGCACTATGATCGAATACACAGCAGAAAAACTCTGGAACTTTGGTAAAGATGTATCGGTACGAGATTACATCATAATTGAAGCTATGAATACAGGCCAAGATGTTAAGGTTATCTTCAAGAATAAGTTTATGATAATACCTAATGATACCTTACTCTTTAGTGAGTTCCGACAATCTTGTACAAAAGAGTTTAAGTCTAAATACCCAGAGAAAGATGGCACACACAAAATGTACAAATTACTTGATTTTGAATGGCGGCCCGACATACCAGAAAGGAAGGGGGTTGTTGATGTATAAGCCCATACCAGGAAGAGGTAATAGAGATAGAGATCGAGCTATTACACTTAAAGTACTTGAGGGAGTGTCAGTTAATAAAATGGCTAAGAAATCAAAACTGTCTGTAGCTCGTATCTGTTCAATTATTGCAACTGTATGTCAACAAGTTAATAAAAGTGATTACAATTTGTGTAAATTTCCATACAGAAATATTAACATCAAAGGTCTACGAAGGATGAAAGAGAACTTTGTACCTAGAATATAGCACACAACTCTAAAGGAAAGGAGGTGTCAAGTAAGTCGTAGCAAATTTTATTAATCTTTTTATAGGAGGCACGCACATGCCATTAGTAGAAATAGGAAGTAGTATGACAGATGCAGAGGAGTTTAGTAAGAAGGAAAGGGAGCCGCTTCCAAATGGCCCTTACACACTGAGAGTCAATAACTGTGAGCCCCGCACTGCAAAGAGTGGGCGCCCCATGTTAAACTTCCGACTCGAAGTAGCCGAGAATCCTAACCCAGATTACAATGGTAAGACAATGTTTTATAATTGTCCACTACCAGATAATGGGAACAGCAAGGGTATAGGGTTCCTGGTACAGATTGTTAAGGCTCTTGGACAAGAGTGGGAAGGTACAAACATTAACACTGATGAATTTGTAGGGCTTACCTGCACAGCTAATGTTAGTACTGATGAAAAAGGGTGGAACCAAATTGACAGCTTTGCTTGAGTTGTGAAACCTGTGGAGGGGAGCTTAGGGATAAGCTCTTCTCTGTTGGAGGTACAACTTATGTTACGAATGGATGGATTTAATGATTGTATAATAGGCTCTGTTGAAAGGTTTGGTCAAGAACCTATTATTTGTTATGACAAAAATAAAGTTTTAAAAAAGAATATGAAAGATGGAATGACTGAAGAAGAAGCTGTTGAATATTTTGAGTATAATCAACTCGGAGCGTGGGTAGGAGATACCACACCCTGTTTTTTAACAAAAGGAGGTGATTAAATTGGTAAATGAAAAAAAGAAATTAAATCCTAACATGGCCATACTACACTGCGTAATTCACAAAGATGATCATGAGTTGCTCAAAGCACAGGCTAGGTATCATGGAGAGATCACGAGTACAGTGAGATCGCTGATTAGATTGTATTGTAACAAAGTAAGATCTAAGGAGATCACAGTTGACTCACCATTGAGTGAAGTTTTTACTAACAAAAAAATAGAGGAGTTTGCGCCATGAAACGAAGAGAGTTACTTAAAGCGGGGCTGAGTTGGTGGTATGAGGATACTTAATGAAAGGTGGGAAGGTGGTCCATATACCTGTGATTTTTGTGGATTATATGATAAGTATTGGGTAGATAAATACTTCCATGATGGGGAAGGAAATGCTTTCTGCTGTAAAAGGTGCCATGAGTCATGGCTAGTACATTTAAAATTTGAGGGTATGAAGGAAGCTAATGAATCTAATGAGCATACATGATGTAAATAGCATTAAAGAAGATGTAGTCAACCTCTATGACAAAGGATTTAAGAGGGGAAATAATATGAATAATTTACCTTGGGAGGAATTACCATGACAGTAATATTCTTAGTAATACTTTGTGTATTGGTGTTTTTGTATGGTTGAGCCCAAACGAGTAGGCGGGGAAGGTCCCCTAGACGCTAAGATCGTTATAATCGGCGAAGCGCCTGGCGAACATGAAGAGCGGCTCGGCCGACCCTTTGTGGGGCCAGCTGGTACTCTCTTGAATAAAGTTCTTGCTGAGGTAGGCATTGATCGTACACAATGCTATGTTACTAATGTTGTTAAGGTGAGGCCGCCCGCAAACAAGATACCGAGGCTCGGCGAAATAGGTGTTGACCTTAGTACTTGTGAAGAAGAACTCCACGAAGAACTCTCATCACTCAAACCAAATGTAATAGTTCCATTGGGTAATACTGCTTTAACAGCTCTAACAGGTAACACTCGAATACATGATTGGAGAGGTAGTATACTTAAATACATAGGTTGTAATCCACCAAAAGCAAGTGCAATGCATTCTACTCGTAAGGTCATACCAACCCTCCACCCAGCCGCCTTACTTCGCAACATGAGCGACCTGCCGCTGTTCCAAGCTGATTTACAAAAAGTAAAAATAGAAAGCGAATCACCAGGATTCGAGAATATCATGGAGCGCGAATACATCACCGCGCCGACATTTGAAGTTGTGATGGATTATTTAGAGGAGTTAATGAGTAATGATCAACCAATCGGACTCGACATCGAAACGGACATGGGTGCCAATATCATCTATTGCGTTGGCTTGGCTCGTTCTGTCACGAGCGCTATTGTTATACCCTTTTATACTACTGGGCCTTATTGGTCAGAAAGTCAAGAGATCGCTATATGGCAAAAACTAAGGGAGATACTATGTCTATCAAGTGTGAAGAAAGTGATACAGAACGAACACTTCGAGAAAACTGTCTTGGAACCTTGGATTGGTACTATATCCCCTGTGTGGATGGACACTATGGTCGCCTTTCACATCTTGCATCCCGAGTTCAAAAAAGCATTAAAGCTACAAACTTCTCTCTACACAAACGAGCCTTTCTACAAGGACGATGCAAAAAATGCCAACTACGAGGCAACTGCACTATGGAAGTACAATGGACAAGACTGTTGTGTAATGCTAGAGATAGCTTTCAAACTTGAAGCAGAACTTCGCGAGTTAAATCTATGGGAGTTCTTCTATGAGTTTCAAATGCCCTTCTCTCATATTATGTGGGAAGCATCGCACAAAGGCATCTTGGTTAATCAACAAAGAGTCAAAGAGTTGCGAGACAAAGTTAAAGCGGAGACAGCCGAGCTTACCGAAGAGCTCAATACCCTACTGGGGTATGAGATAAATGTTAACTCACCTAAACAGATTGCGGATTTGGTCTACAACAAACTTAAATTGCCAAAAAGAATAAGTCGCACTACTGGTAATCTAACTACCAATGAGGAAGCTTTGGTTAAGTTATACCAGAAGCACCCAGTACCTGCGTTGCAAATTATCTTGAAGTTACGGCAATTAAAGAAGATGACCTCGACATACCTCAAGAAATCATGGGATGAAGATGGGCGCATTCATCCAAGTTGGCGCACAACTGCCGCAGTAACAGGGCGCATCGGCTGTAGCAAGAATATACGCAAAACTGGTCTCCCACTAATGGGTATGCCCAAAGATAAAAGAGAGAATATCCGCGACATCATTGTTGCCGACCCTGGTCATTCGTTAGTGGCCCCCGACTTGTCTCAGGTTGAAGCTCGTATAGTAGCTTACCTAAGCGAGGACCCACGAATGATCAAGGTGTTTGAGGATGGTGATGATATACATGCTATGGTAGCGAGTTGGCTCTACAAAAAACCTATGAGTGAGTGTGGTAAGGGTACTATAGAGCGCAACAGAGCCAAGGCCTGTGTCCATGCGGGGAACTATGATATAGGTAAGAACAAGTTTGCTTTTATTGCTGACATACCAGCTAAGGATGCTGAGTGGCTCTTGATGCAGTATAAAACCATCTTTAATATCAAACAATGGCATGAGCAGGTAATTGCACAGCTGAGGAAGAACAGAACTTTGATTACACCACTTGGTCGGCGCCGCACTTTCTATGGGTGGTGGGGTGATGATTTATTTCGCACAGCCTATGCTCATGTCCCACAAAGCACCGCGGTAGATCATCTTAATATGGGGGCTGTTAGTATCGCTCGACAACTTCCAAGAGAAGCACAAATTCTAATGCAAGTGCATGATGAATTAGTAATACAATGTAAAGATGAAAATATTAAACTTGTCAGCGAAATATGTACTACTACTTTGACAAAGCCCCTCACAATCAAAGGGCGCAACTTAGTAATACCAGTTAACATAGAAGTTGGTAAAAATTGGAAAGATATGAAGGAGGTGAAATGAAAGAAACTGATAGTATTGACACTTGTGAAAGTTGTGCTCATTATATAGAAGATTGTATCTGTGGACTTTACCCTAAGCGAGAAGAACTCAAAGAAGGAGTAAAGTACGACCAAGAGAAGCTCCGCTGGGACTTGCTTCCAATGGGGCCAATCCGCGAGGTAATAAAAGTCCTTATGCATGGCTCGGCGAAGTACGATGATCATAATTGGCAAAAGGTAGCGCTTGGTAAGCAAGGTGACGCTCGATATTATAACGCCGCAATGCGCCACTTGGATGATTGGTATTCGCGTGATGAAAGCAAAGACCCAGAGAGTGGCCTTAACCATTTGGCACACGCTGTGTGCTGTTTACTATTCTTATTATGGTTTGATATGGAGGATACAAAATGATCATTGAAGAGAAGAAAGCTAAGAAGAAGGTTTGTCCAAACAGACAACTACAACCAACTGAGATCGACAGCTATCATCCTTTTGATTGTATAGCATCACAATGTATGGCATGGCGTTGGATAGCCAAAGGCGCTAAGATGGGGTACTGTGGATTAGCGGGCGAACCGAGGGAGTTAAATTTTCAATAATGCAATCAAAAAAACATAGTATAATAGAATCTTGTACTAATATTATTATAGGTTACTTCGTAGCCTTAGGCTCACAACTAATAATACTTCCATCATTTGATGTACACATTACTTTCAAGGAGAACTTACTTATGGGTTGTTACTTTACTATCATATCATTAACCAGAAGCTATATCCTCCGCAGATGGTTCAATCGTATAACAAGGAGGTTATGTGAAGGAACCGACTAATTGGTGTGACCTTTATGTCCATTATACAGATAATCAAGAATCGCCAGAAGTATTCCAATTTTGGAGCGCTATATCAGTAATGTCCTCTATGCTCGGTCGGCGAGTGTACTTTGAACGGGGGCACTTTACTACATTTGCTAATCAATATATATTTATAACAGCCGAGACTGCAAACACCCGCAAGTCAAGCGCATCTGAGAACGCTGTTGAGAAGATCATGGAGCCTATCGGCTTAGTTGATCTCATGACTGAGCGCTTGACAACTGAGGCTATCTGTGAGCACTTAAGTTCTAATGCAGTTGAGAATAGCGTACTAATATTCTGCACCGAGCTCTCTACATTCCTGGGAGCAGGCGCGCTTCAAACAGGTAAAATTGATATGCTCACATCACTATACTCTTGCCCAGCAAAGAAAGATTATAAGACCAAAAACATGGGTAAGTATAAGCTAAGAAACATTAGTATTAACATACTAGCATGCACTACTCTTAATTGGATGGAAGATAACATGCCTGGCACAACCATAGAAGGTGGGTTCATAGGCCGAGTACTATTTATTGTGGGCGAAACTCCAAGGTGTATAGATGCGGCAATGGATGGTGGTCTTAGTTTGGAGAAGCAAGAAATCAAGCAAGCACTACAAACAGATCTCAAAAGAATAGCGGGCCTTAATGGGAACTTCAAAATCACACCTCTGGCTAAACAACTATACAAAGATTGGTACTACAAACTACGCACTACGCCAATAACTGATCCTCGATTAGGTGGTTACTTTGGTAGAAAGGGGGAGCATGTCTTGAAAGTCGCAATGGCACTTCGGGTTGCGGAGTTTGATGTTAAGAGTCAAAAAGATTTAGTACTAGATGTACAACATATACAAAGAGCTATTGACGAATTACAAAAAGTAGAAGACCTCATGCCCCATGCATACAGAGGGGCGGCCTACTCAGCAAGCTCTAAGGACAATGATCGTATTATGAGACAACTAAAGAAAGCTAAAGGTGGGCTTATGGATCACTCGGCGTTACTCAAACGCAATACATACTATCTTAATGGCGAGGAGTTCAAGCGTGTGATGTTCACCCTCACTGATGCTGGGATGGTTGATGAAATTATTGAGGGTAAGAAGAGGTATTATAAATTAAAATAATTAAACCACTATATAAAGTTCAACCATACCCAAAAGCTGCTTAGCCACAAGTAGTACAAGTCCCACAACATTCACAAGGACTCTTGAAGTCTAGTAACACTGAGCCACAAGTATCACAAGTTGGTTCATTCTGCGCCGCAACAGCGGCCAACTGACAACGCCTACAATTACATTTTACCATTAGTTACCTCCATATTTTTTAACAATTTTAGTAAGGACTTCCCCAAATAGGGACTCGGCCATACCTATAAAAGATGCTTCTGATTTAATGCAAGCATCATACCTAGCTGGGGGCTCATCATCTTCCCAGTACTGATCAAGATGAAAACATACATGCAGTATCTCATGGAATAGAGTTTTATACAAGTTTATGGGACAGTTGGCGGCTTCTTCGTGGACCCAGATGACAGCTTTACCTAGGTACATGTAGCTGGCGCCCTCGTTATCGGCTTCGTTACAATAGGTATCATCTTCTTGGAGCTTGAGGTGCTTTTTAGCATATTTATTCGCCGCACTAAGGGGCTCTCCAATGAAGAACTTAATTGTATGGTTGTCACGTTTTATTAATACCTTCATCCTTGGTCCATAATATGTAATTTCGGAGGTTAATAGTTATGCCTGGGATAACCACCAGTAACAAGCCATACATCTTAAATTGTATCGCCGCTACTACCCACAACAAGTTAGCTGTAATGTTAGCAATAAAGCCAACCTTACGCTTGTAGCCTATAAGCCAACTACCAATTAACTCTAGTAACCCCGCGATCCAATCCATTATACGAAGATCATATCTCCAAAATGAATCTCATGCTTAATTATAGGGATGGGGGCAGCAAAGAAGTGGTTTCTCCCTTTTTCAAAGCTCACCAAGCTGACCCCCTGCTGCCAGTTGGCAGTCCCTTCTATATACTCTACATTATCAATCTTACATAAACAACCGCTTTCTATCCAGGTGTACGCTCCTCCACGCTTAGTCTCGAAGTACTGGCCGAGCCGATGAGTATGTCCACTGGCGCCGCTCATACCTTCCTTCTCATACTCACCCTTCGCTGTGTACGAAGAGAACTTCCTTACGAGTTCCCCATGTTTAAATATAAAGTTTTTGTATATATAGTTTTGCCTATAGTCAATGTTATTATCACGCAACTTAAAAAGCTCAGGTATCTTTAAACTGTCCAAGCTCTCCAAGGCAGTAGCATCAGACCATAGATACCTCTTTAGTCTTTTAAGATGATTACAATCTAGCATGAGTATAATAGAATTAGGGCATAACTTCCTGAGCTGCCCATAATAATCTATAACATCATTAATCTCACTTTGTAAAGATGTAATCCTCTTTGGATCTTTATTAAATCGACTCAGAGCATAAAAATCCATCCACTCATGTGTTACTATAAGGTCGGGCTGCAAATGCTCACAAAACTTAAACGCAACGTTTACAGCGAGTTTATCCTCAAATGGACAATGCATATCTGTCAATGATACAATAGTAAATCTCTTAGCCATTTTATCTCCTTTGATTGGGTGAGCGGGGAACTCTTGGAAATATCGGCGGGTTACTTTCTTAGTTCCTCAACCATCTTGATATATACCTCTACATTATGCATATACTCAATAAAGCGTTGAGCGTTAGGTTGGTCCAAGCAAGGTGCCTGGGTCTTTATAGGACTTGTGCAAGAGCCAAACTCAAAGTTAGGCACTGGCACTGCTGGTATTGATGCTAGACTAGGACTTCTTGGTATTGTGGAGCATCCAATTAATATCGTCAGCATTAATGTTCCTACCGCGAGTCTCTTTGAAAAATTCAACATATTTTTTCTTCACCTTCCTCTCGATGTTCGCTGCTCTCAGGATCTTCAACATTTCTTCTCTGAGAAATGATACCTCTACCTTCATCTTTGCGTTCTTCCTTGCAAGATAAACTACAATCCCTATCAGCAAACCATACGATAAAATCAGGTAAATCCATATCATTATTAGACCTTATAAAGTAGTAACGACAAAGGTAGAAGTAACTGTTGTACATTATTTCATTGCGTTTCTAATCCCAGATAAGCCTAGAGCAGCGGCGAGCCCATAGAGTAACTCAGTATACTGGCCATGTCCAAGATATGTGAGCACCGCGTTCACCGCAACTATACCTGCAGCAATGTATGTTTTATAACCTTTCATCATTATATCACCTCCTTTGGGTCGTATTCACAGTGTATATGAGTCCTATGCGCTACAACATCGTATTTGTTACCGAGAGCTCGTTGTAGTTCGCCCACTATTTGCGTCTTTACTTCACCACTAAAGTATCTGGTCCTGAGATCCACAGCAAGCCCATAATAATGTAAGGAACCTGCGGAGTGAGCCCCATCCAAACCAGCAGTAACACATAGCTCCTTACCATGCAAAGCCCACACTTGATTTGCGTTTGTAAGGACCTTGCGCATCTTAATATTAAGACCATTTAGTATTACACCCTTTTTAATTTGCATTTATCTGCTTTCTAATCTCACCTATGGCCCGCCATTGAGCAGAATCAGTTGAGGCCTGATCACTAACATACCAACCTAGTACACCCATTATAATAGCTATTAAGAGCTTAATCAAGTTTTCTTTCTTCAATGTTTGTGCTCCTTGATCATTGTTATTAACTCTAACCTGTCACGCTGAGCATCGATAGCAGTATATCTATTGTTAGTTTTCTCAGCAAGTATCGCAGCAAACCTCTTAAAGTCTTTATCAGCATCCTTACTATCGTATCGGTCTGTAGTGGCAGTTTCAACAGCTACTTTTAGGTTAGCAAACTGCGCCGACATAACAGCAACATTCTTGGCTGTGTCTACTGTGCTCACCAAGGTCCAAGCTACGAGAGCGAGGATCGCAAACATAAAAAATTCTCTCATGTATCTAATGTCTTTTCTTTCATTTGTGTCTGGCATGATCCTCCTTAGAATATTACTGCTGGCGGTTTAGCTGGGCTTATTGGAATCTGACCTGTAGCCGCAAAGTCATCAGGTTTGATCCCAGATATTCTTTCTATGATAGAACGCTTATCTGCACTTTGAGATTGTAATGCTACTGCACGTGCTAACTGTGGCTCTTCAATAACGAGCTTCCTTCTTGCTTTATCGCGCCCAGCTGTAATCATCTTACTAAACAGTATACGTTTTACATCAGGCTGTGCATTCTTATAAGCAGGTAGTTTAAACAACTCAAGAGCAAGTTGCTCAACAATTGGTCCTTGAAATCCATTAAGTATATTATCAGCTATAGGTAGACCAGTTTTATTTAATACAGTTCTATACTCAATTCCAAGGCGATCCATTTCTCTTTGGACTATAGGTTTAAACTTTACACCAAGACCAGTGATCATAGTAAAGATAGGTGCCTCCACCTTTTGCCGCGCCGCTGTTATAGGTGATTGCTTTTCTGGTAACATCTTAGAGATCCCAGGTAGCCTTGCAATTATAGGATCTATAATTCTTCGCTCTCGTTGGAATCGTTGGGTAGCTTCTTCACGATCAAACTGTTGTGTAATATCAGTAACGTTTTTCATTGGCGTAAGAAAGCTAGCAACATACTGCCCAATAATATCGGCAAGATCGTCCTTAGTATTAGTAGCAGAATCTGTGCGAATTGAATCTATTAGAGAAAGGCCATTACCTGATACTCTGTTTAGTCCAGCAACAACCTCTGCCCAATCAGAGAATTTAATGCTATCTGGGTTCATTATTGCTTCTGCAATAAACAAATATGTAGTAAAGGGTCCAAAGGGTCGCAAATCCATTATGGTATTATCATTACTTTCTATCTCAAAGTAACGCTCACCAGCGCTAGCAGATTGTCGTAACTCAATAGCCTTTGCTAACATATATGTACCTAATGATGCGCGTGATGCAGCCTTAGCAAAATCATCAGGGTCATTAGCTGCTAGCTTCCTAAGAGTCTCAGGTCGCATTGCTTTAAGATAGCCAAGAGGCGAGTGCTCCAAAATAAAAGGAAGTGCATTACCAAACGCAAATCGAGGAAATGGATTTATAGTATCGAACACGGGTATATCCCTAAACGCATTTATAAACTGTCTTGCAAACTTACTTTTAGGTGCAGCAGCAAAGGTCATTTCTAAAGAATAATTAACAGACTGTTCTATAAATGAGGGTGGGATAGCGTCAACTGAGATTGTGTCATAGTCCTTGCCTGCTCTACGCAACAGTGATCTGAGTTTACCCTCAAAGGCGGCCTTTCTAAAGAATACTTCTTGTGCTCTGTTTAATGTATTAAGAACAGTAACTAGTTTATTGCTCAAAGTAACTTCGTGCACAGGTTGGAATAACAGCCGACCCTTTTGTACAACATTCATATCATTGTCAATTATCTCTGAGAATCGTGCTCTCTGCTTAGGACTAAGTTTATGAAAGAAAGCCATAAAATTATCTAATCCACTCTTAACACCATTAACTGCCTCAGTTGTACCAGCCCCAGGGGTCACCGCCCCGCGTATTACACCTTGCAGTACTTCATCAAACACTCCAACACCAGCACGCCCAAGCTGTGCCCAGCCGTTTCTTACTGCAGTAGCAAATCTGGTAACTAACAACCCACGTCTTAGATTACCCAGCTTCTGAAAACCATATACAATCTTATCAAGTATAGTATCAGACTTAGATTCACCAAAGAACTGCGCAATTAACTTTTGTGTTTTCTCATCTTTAAAAGCAGCATTCAATTGCCTACGAACTTGACTTAATCTATTTAAAGTTTGGCCCGCACTAGATGCTGTTAACCTAAACAGATCAGCCATCTCAGCACTATTAAGACCAAACTTTGCTTGTACTATAGGAATTATATCAGCTTCAATTTCGCCCTTACCAATTGCTTGTGCAATTTGTTCTGTGATTCGCCCTTTAGTTGGAGTTGACTTTAATAGATCAATAGATTCTTTACCTATATCTTCTACTACACTAGGCTTTAATGATGGCGCAATCGTGCCAGGAGGATCAATCTGTTTTACAAGATTAGCTTGAACAGCAGGGTCAATCTTTAAAGGTTGAAGTGTTTTAGGGTCTATAATAGTTTTAGCTTCTTTAATTGCGGCGTTAGTAGAGGTTGGTGATACATCCATTACTTCTCTTGCTGGTATACCTTTAGGAGCTACCTTTGTACCTGGTAGTATCGCACGTAACTTATTAGCTTGTTTAATTAAACCACCAGGAGTAACAAATTCTGATACAATACCAGCTGCTTCACTAAACTCTTCTGGTGTGCCAGTAACCATGCCTAGTGCAGATCGGAATGTACTATCTGGTGCTATCCCAGGTGGATCTTGCGGTTCACCAGTTAACGCTTCTTGTGTAAACTGCCCAGGTGTCGTACCAAGAAATCCATCAGTTGTTCCTGAGTCAAAGGTTTCTATTTTATCTAAACCTTGTGAGATACCATATGCAGCTGGTTTTACAACGCCTTGTGTTAGTTGATTAAGGGCATTGAACCCAGGTGCTATTGTACTCTCTAAAACACCGAGAGCTTTATTACCAAACCCAGGTTGTCGCAAGCGTTCTTGCCCACTACGAGCAGTATCAACAAAGGCTTGACCCGCCTGCTTATAGGGTTGTATAGCAGAGGTGCCAATATCTTTTAGAATACTTTTTCCATGTTGTATCTCTTGACGATTAAGTTGTTCTAGTCGCCTACGATCTTGCTCAGATATAACATCTTCGCCGCGTTCTTTGGCATCGAGAGCTCGCAACCTCCTTTTTTTATCTTCGAGTTCACTAACTTGAAATGCTTTCTCTTTAGCATTTAACTCTTTGAGTCGCTGCTTCTTTTTTAATAACTCTTCTGTCGGAGTTACCATTTATTATCCTTTCTATTTGGCTAGTTTGTTCTCTCCTTCTTTTATCTCTCTTCGTAGTTGGTCCCGTTCTTCTATCTCTGCGTCTGTCAATGTATTTGTATCCCCTGCAGGAGGCCTATTACCTCCACTATTCATTATAGCTTCATATAAATCATATGCCTTTGGAGCTTCTCCAACCTTAACTCCTTGATTAATTATAAAGGCGTCTATTTTTTTAGTAAGGGCTTCACCAGTGAGGCCCTCTACACTTTTCCCAGCTTTAAATTTTTTAACTCTGTCAAGTAGGTCAGTTGGAAATAGAAATCTATAATTTTTACCACCTATAACAAGAGTTTGATAATATCCCTTATCCTGAAAATCTTTCTGGAATACCTCTGCACCAGGATTATCCTTTGTAAAGTCTGCTAACCTCTCTTTATAAACAGAGGGCTTCGTAACTGTAGGTGCAGTATACACAGGCCTCCCACCCAGAACTTGGGTTTGGCCCGAACTTAGTACTTGGTCTTTACCAAACCGAGGATCAGATGTTGTTCTTTCAAGAAAGCCTTTTAAACCATAAACACGAATTAAGGCTTTAAGAGTTTCATCATCGAACTCAGGCTGTTGTGGGTCGAATGTTGGACTAGGTTGAGATCGCAAAGCACCTGGTAATGTAATTCTACTAGCACCAGGAATTTGTAAGTCCTCATAATGATACAGCCCATCTTTAAGATCTACTTCTTTACCCTCTTTAAGATCTACTTCTTTAAGAGCATTTGGCTGAGTAGAAACTGTCGGCCCAAACTTGCGACCAATTTCTAGTGCTTGCTCTATATTTTTGTCATTCAATGCCCGCTTCTGTAAAACTTCTGTAGACTGTGTAGTTAAACCAGGATACTTCTCCTCAAGGAGCTTGCGTCTTTCGCGTTCCTCAAGAAACTCTTTACCTTTACCAAGCAAATCTAGTATGCCAGTAAGATTAACACTTCTACTCGACTGTTGAAAGTTCCCAGCAGGCCCCCCACCACCAACTCTAATCACAGGCTTCTTTAAATCTGTTATTCTAAATGCATCTGCCATTATTTCCTCCCTCTAAAAAAAGTCGAGGAGTTTACTTTTTTTACCCCCTAATAAGTCTCCTAGCATAGGGCCTAATAGCCCACCACTTTCACTCAACGCTTCTCGACCTGCAGCCTTAGCACCAGCTAATCCTGTTAAAGGAGCAGCTTGTAAAGCAGCACCGCCAGCACCAGAACTTAAAAAACTACCCCCTGCTGTAGTAGGCCCAATAGCTCCCCCAGCTGCAGGCGCACCAGCCGCAGCTGAGCCTGCTCCCAAGGCACCACCAACAGCAGCCAAGGCCGCCATTTTTAGAGCTTTACCTAATCGACTTCTCTTAATCGGTGGAGGTGATCCACCCTGTCCAAGTATATCTATACCTCCCCCATCACCACCAGCTTCAATAATCGCAGGACCCAGCCTAGGAAACCCTTGCCCAAATTGTCTACGCATAATCATATTTAGATCTCCTATAAGATATTAAATGAAGAACCACTCGAAGTACCACCCTGACCAGCAACGATCTGCGGTAGTGAGGTTCCAAGTAGTTGTCCAAGAATGTTAGCTCTCTGTGTAGCAGCTGCTTGCTCTGCAGCAAGTCTAGTAGTCTCAGCTTCAAGTTTTCGTCCTGCCTGTTCAGTAGTAGCTAATTGAGCTCTCTGAATATCAGTAAGTAAAGCATCAATATCTGTACCACGCTGCCCAATTTGACCTCTAAAGAGTGCAT
>Ga0209756_1001301_pt1 | contig 23178 bp, 15 predicted proteins | sample ETNvirenome_6_85_FD_184071 | JGI IMG/M metagenome (GOLD analysis project Ga0209756, IMG submission 184071) | Marine viral communities from the Pacific Ocean - ETNP_6_85 (SPAdes) (version 3) | ecosystem: Environmental > Aquatic > Marine > Oceanic | place: Pacific Ocean | collected 2013-06-19 | reverse complement strand
GGGGCGACATCTATAATCAAAACGATGCCCAGGGAAATACTTATATAGACTGGAGCGAGGACGCCATCGGCCTCGTTGCCGGCGGAGAGTTAACTCTAGCGGTGTCTGGGGCAGTCGTAAACGTGTCCGGCTCGGGTACCCCCCTGGTCGTCGATGGCGCCATCAGCTCTAGCGGTATTATTTTTGGAACGGATTTGTACCTAAACACCAATAACGCCAGCACCCAGACGACGATTTACGTTCAAGGAAATAGCGGTACCGAGTTCTATTCTCTGGGTACCGGAGGGTTTAACTTGACTTCGGGTGGCGAGATAAAACTATTGGCCGGCGCAGACTCAGCACTACACCTAGGCACAAATGCCGCCGATAGTAAGGTTGTGGTCACCTCCGACGGCCGTGTAGGCATCGGCACCGCATCGCCGTCCGAAGCACTATCCGTTATAGGTGATATTTCAGGATCCGGAGATCTTGTAGTAGGCGACGACGTTTTAATAGTAAGCGGCAGTTCGGTAGGTATAGGCTTCGCCCCCTGGTCCGGCAAGGAACTTCATGTTACCGATGGAGACTCTAGCACCGCAGGGGCCCCAGCTGACTCTCAAGTTGTAGTGGAGTCTGGCGGCAATGCTGGTATCAGCTTATTATCGGGAGGATCACGCGCCCGGATTTTTTTCGGAGACAGTTCAGACATTGACGAAGGAATTATAGAATACAAATTTACTAACAGCGAAAGGTTTAATATTGATGTGGGCGGCAACGAAGTGATGCGTATCTATGAATCCGGCGCTTCCAATACCATTACAACCCTCAACGGTGTGAAGACCACCGCGGGATTGTTCACGGAGGGACACCCCTATTATAGTAATGACGAGAACATCACAGTGGGCGATTGCTGTGTATTAGAAAATGGTCAGATTGTTCGTTCTTCTTCGCCGATGCAGAAGAATGTGAGTGGTATCGCTTGGTATAGTGTGTTGTCCGATCTGCAAAACTCCGGCAGTTCCGGCGATGAAGCGTGGCCTTTAACCCTTGATGATGCCACAGTTTCACGAGTTGCGTCAGACGCGCTGGGAATTCAGTGTAATATGGCCGAAGAGAGCGGAGGGGAATGGGTGCCTACTGCAAAGTTCCAGACATTATGGAAACTAGCCGCCCTGGGCGATAGTCGCCAAAGCAATTATGGGACCACAGACCTGACGGGCTTTAAAGTGTGTAATGAAGGCGGCGAAGTATCCGCTGGTGACTTGCTGTGCACGAGCACAACCCCAGGATTCTTAATGAAGCAGTCAGATGATATTATGCGTAGTTACACGGTAGGAAAGGCTATGGAAGATGTTACATTTGATGGTAATGGACAGGCTACTGGCATTTATGGTTATATTTACTGCGGCTGATTTGAGTTAGAAATCACAACTATTAGTCATTTCCTCATCTTACGAACTATTTATTTTTGATAAGTCATCAGATTTGGAGTAATTCTATGTCTTCACTGTTAGAAGAAGCGATTGTAGACGCTAAAGCCCTTAAGGACGCCGCACTTAAAAACGCGGAAAACACCGTACTAGAGAAGTATTCGGCCGAAGTGAAGGGCGCACTTAATACCCTTTTAGAACAGGACGAGATGGACCTAGGCTTGGGCGGCGCCCCGACAGAAGAGGCTTCCGGCGAAAGCGCGGATACCTCTTTTCTCGACGAAGTTCCCTATTCTTTTCAAAACGAAGAGATCGACGCTCCGGCCGATGATGAATTAATTGAAATCGATTTTGATGAGCTCAAAACCCGTATTGATGAGGAAGAGGCCGAAGGAGCTGAGGCAAGTGGTGAGGATCTCACCGATGCCCTAGGCATGGCTGATGCCCTTGAAGAGTCCGGTATCATCACTCCCACAGAACTTGAGGATGACGCCAAAGAAGGCGCCGCCTCCATCGAGTCCGACGAGGATGAAGATATTAATCTCACCACGGAGATGATAGATGACCTTATCGAAGAGTTGGTAGTTGACATGACCCCACGACCACAAGGCTGGGCGTCGATGAACTCTGCCGACAATAGCATCATCCAGGCTAACGATGATGCCATGGCCGCCGCACAGGCCGCCCACCTCGAAGAAGAGGAAATTGAAGAGGAAGTTGAAACGGCCCCCGACGTTGTATCCGACGCGGAACTTTATGAGGCCAAGATTTCCCAACTTAAAGAATCAACAAGAGAGCTTCGTGCTCTCTTAATGATGTCGAAGGAACAACTTACAAAGTTGAACCTAGACAACGCCAAGCTTGTTTATCAAAACAAGGCACTAAGCAGCGCCTCCTTGAATGAGCGACAAAAAAATCAAATTGTCGAAGCTGTTCAATCTGCCAATTCTGTTGAAGAAACGAGTATGATCTATGAAACGATTCAAAACGCAGTGGGGGGAGCGGCTGATCCCCGCGTACGCCCCCAAACACTTCGTGAAGCGGTTCAGAGGCCAGCCTCGCTTTTACTCAACTCACAGAGAGACAACACGGTAACAAAAGATCCAGCAATGGGTCGAATGCTACGTTTAGCAGGTTTGAATAAATGACATTCAACATAACTATAGGAGGTTTATAATATGTCTATTGTACAGAAATTAACCGAAGGTATCGTTAACCGCGATCTTGCTGCTGAGGGCGACGCCCTTATTCGCAAGTGGGAGTCCACTGGACTTCTTGAAGGTTTAGGCGATGACACACTTCGGAACGGAATGGCCCGATTGCTTGAGAACCAGGCAAAAGAGCTTCTCCGTGAGTCTTCCACCATGAGTGGTGGAGACGTTGAGGGCTTCGCCGCTGTGGCGTTCCCCCTCGTTCGCCGAGTTTTCGGCGCGCTGATCGCCAACGATCTCGTTAGCGTTCAGCCGATGAGTTTGCCCTCGGGCCTCATCTTCTTCCTCGACTTCACCATCTCACAGACGGTTGGAGACGGTGGAACAGCTCTGGGCCGATTGGGATATCCCACCGGTTCTTCGCTCTACGGTGGTGGAGTGGTTGGTGCGCAGATTACCGGTGGTGTAAGCCTTGGTAAGGTTGGCGACGACTTCCAGGACGCAGAGCGTGGACCATACGCGCTCAACAATGGTTACTCGTCTCCGACGGGTTCTATTGCGAGCGTAGCCGCCGTCACCGTCGCCGGCGTGGGCAACTCGCTTCGGGTTTCGGTCACCGGCACCGCTGGCACCGATTGGAACGTTACAGGAAATATCCGTGGCTTTGAGGGTGCGTCATCCGCCACCTTAGGTGCGATGGCTCAGTTTGATCCGGACATTTCTGGTTCCCAGGTCGTTGTTACCGAGGTTCCGATTGCTCTGATTACGGCGGATGCATCTGCATTCAATAAAGAGGATCTCGTCGCCATTCAGGTTTCGGCTTCTGCTGGTGCTTCGGGTGACGCCTTTGGTGCTATCTATTGCTCCGGCGGCGCGGGTAACATTCGCCTACAGCGTCGTTTAACGCAGTATAGTTCGGCGTCGCTGAACGGACGAATTGATGACCAGACGTCGACAAATCTTTTGATGACATGGCTTGTTCCATCGACGCTTACATTTGCTGATGCGCTCGAGCAGATCACTGGTTCCGCCGCTTCAGATTTTGTGTGGTCATGGCCGATGAAGGACAACTTTGACGCTGCTCAGGGTGGTAGTGCGAATGCTCTTGGTGCTCTTGTTGGTGCTCCCAACTGGGGACTTGAGAACAATCCGAACATTCCTGAGATCGACATCAAGGTCGACAGTGTGTCCGTTACTGCGGTCACCAAGAAGCTCAAGGCCAAGTGGACCCCGGAGTTAGGACAAGATCTTAACGCCTACCACAACCTTGACGCTGAAGTCGAGCTTACTCAGATTCTGTCTGAGCAGGTTGCACTTGAAATCGATCGTGAGATCGTGGAAGACCTCGTTCGAGGCTCTACGGCTGGTGTTCGTTACTGGTCACGCCTTCCCGGCAAGTTCGTTAATCGCTTGACGGGCCTGGATGCGTCCAATGCGGCTTCTCCGCCTGACTTCACGGGTAACGTGAGTGAATGGTATGAGACTCTCATTGAGACCATCAATGATGTGTCGGCTCAGATCCACCGTAAGACTCTTCGTGGTGCGGCTAACTTCGTGGTTTGCGGACCTGAAATTGCCAATCTGCTTGAGTTCACCGCTGGCTTCCGTGCCAACGTGACTGCTGATAGCGATCGCGGAGACGCGGGCGCTGTTAAGGTTGGTTCGCTTTCGAAGAAGTTCGACGTTATCGTCGATCCTTACTTCCCGCGTAACTTGGTCCTTGTTGGCCGTCGTGGAAGTAGCTTCCTTGAGAGTGGTTATGTGTATGCACCTTATGTGCCACTGCAGACCACACCTACGATCTTCGGTGTTGAAGACTTCGTGCCTCGCAAGGGCGTGATGACTCGATATGCCAAGAAGATGGTGCGTCCGGATATGTATGGACTGGTTGTTGTAGAAGACTTAGTCTAGCCATATTTGACTTAAGGTCAAAATAGTGAAAGCCCCGTCTCTTTTGAGGCGGGGCTTTCTATTTAGTATTAGAGCAAGAGAGGACCATACATGGCAATACCTAATCTTAACCCCGCATCCACCTTTAATGCGAACATCCTACCAGTTACCGGGAATGCCGGCAATGTTGCGGCCACGCTCCCTTTTGGGATATATGAGTCGGTAGCGTTCTTCTCAGGGGCGGCCGACCAGGTGGCCTATACTTATAAAAAGCTCGGGGGCGATGTTTTAGATATTGAACTTGCCGAAGGAAGTGTATACTCAGCCTACGAAGAGGCTGTATTAGAATATTCTTACTTAGTTAACCTGCATCAATCAAAAAACGTACTGTCTGATATGCTGGGCGCGCCAACCGCCTCTTTCGATCAGGACGGGCAGATAATAGCGGGCCATGCCTTATCCGGTTCTGACATTGAGTTAGCATATCCTCGTTTTGATTATGGTTTTGCTCGTCGCGTTTCCGAACGATCTGCCACAGAAACCAACATAGGAGGTACGCTTCCTATTTATTCAGCATCTTTCGAGCGAGTTACGGGACAACAAGATTATGATTTACAGACTTTGATATCTGGATCATCTGCCAATTCGGCCTCTGTTCCGTTTTTCGGAGAGGTCGACGACAAGAGGGTTATCATCCGTAAGGTATATTTCCGAACTCCCCGAGCCATGTGGCGCTTTTATGGTTACTATGGTGGATTTTCTGTCGTTGGCAATCTGCGAACCTACGGCCAATACGCCGACGACTCCACGTTCGAGGTGGTCCCGACCTGGCAGAACAAGCTCCAGGCCATGGCCTATGAAGATGCCATCTATACGCGCATCTCGCACTATTCTTATGAGATAAAAAACAATCAGTTAAGGATATTCCCCCAGCCGGATAGCACTGGTCCGAAGAAGTTCTGGGTCCAGTTCTCTATTGAGAACCAATTTGCGCCGTGGGAAGAGGGTGCGGGACAGCCCCGCTCAGGTATTAATGGAATCAACAACATGAATCAGTTGCCATTCAATAATATTCCTTATAATAAAATTAACTCTATTGGAAAGCAATGGATCCGCAGATTTGCCCTTGCGTTGACAAAAGAGATCCTCGGCCAGGTACGTGGCAAGTTCGCCACGGTGCCAATACCAGGAGAGAGCGTTACACTGAATGCGTCCGAGCTGTTGGGGCAAGCGAAGGCTGAACAAGATCAGTTGCGAGACGAGCTTAAAACCCTTCTCGACCAAGTTACGTATGCAGAGATGGCCACTGTGGACTCAGGATTGCAAGATTCCACCGCTAAGGTGCTTCAAAACATTCCTAGTGGCATTTTTGTAGGGTAATATAGATGTCTAGGAGCAAACGTACTCAAGCCCAAATCGAAGACAAAGAGGCCACTAAAAATGATTATGTTGGCGATGCCAAGGTAGCGGACAAACTACATGAGATAGAATTCGCACCATCGTCCCTAGAAACCATCGATGCGGCTATGCTTAGGTTCATTGATGAGGAACTTAATCTCTCGGTGACCACCAACGAAGGATTTAAAAAAGTACCAGTGTTGTGGGTTTCTGCCGAGCGCGCTTATCAAATAAAACACAACAAAGATCTACGCGGCCAGGACGAGATCTTAAAGTTACCGCTCATTAGTGTAAACCGGGCCAGCGTTGTGAAAGAGCCTGGCAATCGGGGTTCAATTTATGCTAATTTATATCCGGTGGCCGACGACAAGGGCGGCGTCATCACGATTGCTCGCCGGATAAATCAGAAAAAGACGGCCGAGTTTCAAAATGCCTTCTCGAAACGTAAGCTTGGCCCGGACAACAACATAACATCTAAAAATGTTAACACCAATAAAAGAAATATGTCGACCCAGCGCACGGTATATCAAACCATTACAATTCCAATCCCCACGTGGGTCACTGTGAAATATGAGATAAGTTTGCGAACTGAATACCAGCAGCAGATCAATCAGCTACTGCAGCCTTTTATTACTATACCAGGTAATTCTCGTATGCCTAAGATGATCCACGATGAGAATCATTATTATGAGACTTTTATAGATGGGAACTTTGCCGACGGATCTAACAAGGCGGCCTTGGGAATGGACCGGCGCAACTATGAGCATACCATCAGTATTGACGTTTTGGGGTATTTGATCGGAGAGGGCGAAAACCAGGAAAAGCCCAAAATTATAAAGCGCGAAAACGCTGTTGAATATAAGTTTTCCCGCGAAAGAACTATCTTTGGGGATATCCCGGATAACATAAAAGACGGATTTTATAGAGAATAATACTATTGGACCGGATTAAGACTATTTACTTCTGAAAGTTCTACTGTTATTAGGAGATCGTAGCGAATGTCAGTTAAAAACTACAGATTTGTATCACCCGGGGTCTTTATCAATGAGATTGATAACTCCCAACTGCCCGCCTCGCCGGCAGGAATCGGCCCCGTCATCATCGGCCGCGCCGCAAAGGGCCCAGCCCTTCGACCCACCACCGTCAGCTCGTTTTCAGAGTTTGTGCAGATTTTCGGTAATCCCTCCCCGGGCCAAACCGGAAATGATGTATGGCGCGATGGTGCCAGCCTCCAGGCCCCGACTTATGGAGCTTATGCTGCGCAGGCGTATCTTCGCAACAGTTCTCCCTTAACCTTTATCCGCCTTCTCGGTGCTCAGACAACTGAGGGCACCGCGACGGGTGAAGGACTCGCCGGCTGGACTCAAACTAAGGCCTACGGTCTTTTTGTATTCGAGTCTGGCTCTGGTGCCACTACAACCTCTGGCTCTGTCACGGGATCCCTTGGTGCTATCTTCTACGTTAATGACAACGCAAGCATTGGCCTCACGGGTAGCTTTATCTGTGAGCAAAGTTGTTCCGCGGACTCTACGGGGCCCACTATTACCTCAGGATCCCTTGAGATCTCGTCGCTCCCAGACGGCGGCTACCAGAACGCACTCATCATGAATCAAACCACGAACACCTATCAATACAAATTGATTATAAGTGGTTCAGATACTAACCTCACCGCCATGACAGCCTCCTTTAACTTTGATCGAAACAGTTCAAAATATATCCGCAAAGTTTTTAATACTAATCCTGAGCTGCTCAATAGCGCCATCACGGATTCTTCGAATCGGTTGAACTATTTCCTTGGGGAATCGTTCGATCGTTTTATGAAAGCCAACGTCGCTCCGACCAGCGGAGTAACTTTTGCGGCTGTGGCAGAACTCTACGGCGGCAAAGCCATTGGCGCAAACCTTTCTGGGTCGAATTTTAATTCTGGCGTCCAGAATGCCCAGACAGGCTGGATTGTAGGCTGTGACATTGGCGATCAACGACAACCTAATTTGATAAAGTTCCATGCCCTTGGAGAAGCTGGTGATTGGTCTTCCCGAAACCTTAAGATTTCTATTCAGGACATTCGGCAGTCCACCAATGAGTCAAGTGATTATGGTACTTTTACGGTCCTGGTCCGGCGACTGTCTGACTCGGACAACGTAGTCCAGGTCGTTGAGCAGTTCACTGAGTGTGACCTTAATCCGGAGTCCTTGAATTATGTGGGACGCAAGATCGGCGACAAGTATTTATCTTGGCGCGAAGATGATCGTATTTACCAAGAAGTTGGTGATTATGATAACCGATCCGGGTTCATCCGTGTAGAGATTAATCCTGATGTCGAAGGTGGCCTCTTAAGCGCCATGTACCTTCCTTTTGGGTTCCAGGGTATGATCAAATACAAAGATGAAACGGGTACATCTCTTGTTGTAGCCTCCACCGACGGCCCCGTCACCGACGCCGGCTTGTTGCCCGCAGCCCCTACAACAGCTACGACTGCAAACTGGGTAACTGGATCGTCGAATGGTGCCATGGCAACAAACTTCTTCTCAGCAACGTCTGGAAGCGTTTTCATAATTAGTGGATCAAGTCTAAGTGCCTCTGTCTACTACCCGGCCCCCGAATTCCGCGCTAACTCTTCTGAAGGCGCCCTTTCAACCTTTACTGATGCATACTTCGGCCTCCAGACGACTCGAACGGTCGGCGGCACCGTGTTTGCCCAGTCTAATATTGATACTTTGCGCCCACGAGGCGGCATCGTCGCTAACATGTTTGCTGGCACTGGATCACTGACGGAAAGGAGTGTCCTTTTCACTCTGGACGACCTCTCTGGTTCCGGTGTAGGAGGCATTGCAACTTGGTCGTCGGGCTCTGGTCCGGTCGCCGGGGGCACAACGTCTTACACTGCCGTCTCTGGCGCCATTAGCGGCGTTTTGGATGCGGGATATGATCGCTTTAGCGTGCCTCTCTATGGTGGCTTCGACGGTCTGAACATCGATGAGATGGACCCATTCCGTAACAGCATTATGTCGGGCATTTCGGGTATCAATGATCGCACTAGCTATCAGTTTAACTCGATTCGACGCTCCGCCGACAGTGTTGCTGATCCTGAGATGACCGAGATGAATCTTCTCTCGGCCCCAGGTGTCACCAACGAGGCCCTCACCACTAATCTAATTCGGATTTGTGAGGACCGCGCCGACGCGCTGGCTGTTATCGACTTGCCAGATGGATTTCAGCCCCGAGCAGAGGGGACATCGAGCGCTCGAAACAACAGCGCCAGCACTATTACTCAAGCCATCGCCAATCTTCGCTCCCGAGGGCTTAATACCTCTTACGGTTGTACTTTCTATCCGTGGGTGCGAGCCAGGGACACCATCGGAGGTCAGCTCTTGTGGTTGCCGCCTTCTGTCGCAGCAATTGGAACTTTCTCAAGTTCGCAGCGCAAGACACAGGTGTGGTTTGCTCCCGCCGGATTCAATCGTGGAGGTCTCACAGAGGGCTCTGCTGGAATCCCGGTGTTGGATGTGGCTCACCAGCTACGCCGCAAGGATCGTGATGATCTCTATGCCGCAAACATTAACCCGATTGCTAAGTTCCCCGCGGAAGGTATTGTGATCTTCGGCCAGAAGACACTTCAGGTGACCCCGTCTGCGCTCGACCGCATTAACGTGCGACGCCTCATGATCTTCGTGAAGAAGCGAATTTCGCAGATGGCCGCCACGATCCTGTTTGATCCCAATGTTAAGACAACCTGGGCACGCTTTACCTCTCGGGTAGATCCGTTCCTGGCCGATGTTAAGACTAACTTTGGGCTAACTGACTACAAGGTGGTCCTAGACGAGACTACTACTACACCAGACTTGGTAGACAGAAATATTCTGTATGCTAAGATCTTCCTGAAGCCAACTCGTGCCATTGAATATATCGCGATTGATTTCAATATTACCCGGACCGGGGCCTCCTTCGATGATTGATAATCAGAAAGGTTTTTTTGCTCAGGCCAACTATTTAATTTTAGAACTGTGGGAGAACTAAACTAATGCCATTTTGGACAAGCCCTTTATCCGAACCGAAAAGACAACATAGATTTATCTTGAGGTTACCTAACTTGATCTCAAAGGACCAAGAACACACTTACCAGGAATACTTGGCCAAGACTTTTACGAAGCCTTCTTTTACGGTTTCGAGCACAGAGCACAAGTTTCTCGGCAACACTTACTACTACCCCGGTAGCGTTTTATGGAATGACTGTGCTGCTAGCATCGTTAACTCTTTAACCCCTGACGGAAATAAGGTTATTTATGATGCCCTGATCAAGTCCGGCTACTTGAAGCCCAACGATCAGCAAGAGGCCTTAGTCGAAGGAAACGTTGGTACGGTTAATAAGGCGGGCGCACTGGCTGCGTTAGGCCAGGTAGAGGTAGACGAGCTAACGGGTACTGGCGCCATCGCCGGCACATGGAAACTCCAAAATGCCTTTATTCTTGATGCTAAATTTGGCGATTTAGACTATTCTGGTGATGAAATACTTAACATTGATCTAACTTTCAAGTATGATTGGGCTACGTATGAGTCCTTCACGGTTGTCACTGATTAACCAAGTCCAGGGCTTACTTATAAGAAAGAAGGTGCCGAATGGCAAGAAAAAACTCTAATCGCTCCGGGCTCACGCATGAGCCGCCGAGTGATGAAAACCCCCCAGCTCCGTTAATGACAAAAGGAAGCAGTGAAGATAGCATCTTTTCCTTTGTCACCCCCACAGAATTTGTAGAACTCCCCAGCGGCGGAGAACACTACGCAGAGACTCATCCTCTCTGCGGTGTTGACACAATCGAGATCCGACACATGACCGCCAAAGAGGAAGATATCCTTACCTCGGAGGCACTCCTTAAAAAAGGCCTCGCACTTGACAGGCTATTACAGTCAGTCATCGTTAATAAAGAAATTAAAGTTAATGATCTGCTTATTGGCGACAAGAACGCATTATTGATCGCAGCACGCAAGACAGGCTATGGCCCGTTTTATGAAACGCAACTTACATGCCCGGGCTGCAGCGCCACTACGGACGAGAGCCTCAATCTTGATGAGCTGACTACCAAAGAATCCGTCGACCTGCCGGATAATGTTACAGAAGGCGACAATGGAAATTATATTATTTCTTTTGAAGAGTTTAATCTAAGAGTAGAAGTTAAACTTCTTAAGGGCTCAGACGAAAAACTCGTTGCCGGTCGCCGAGAGACACGCAAGAAGCGTAAGCTCCCCGATGCGATGATTACTGACCAACTTGAGGCGATTATCGTTAGCGTTAACGATATTACAGACCGCAATCTTATTAAGAAGTTTGCTAATGAAATTCCCGCCATGATGTCGCGAAAGCTGCGCAACATTTACGACGATCTTACCCCGGATCTTGATCTTACGTTTGAGTTCGAGTGTGAGGAGTGCGGCCATCTCGGGAAGGTGGGTATGCCGCTAACTGCGGCGTTTTTTTGGCCTAACAAGTGAGTACCAAGCAGTAGTATACGAAGAGTTTTTTGCTCTTAAGCATTACGGAGGGTGGTCTTTCTTTGAGGCCTATAACCTTCCTGTTCAGCTACGCAGGTGGTTTCTTACGCGGTTGATTGAAGAGTTCGAGAAGCAAAATAAAGCCATGGAAGAGTCTTCCTCAAGCAGCCGTTCTTAAAAGGAGCGGATTTTTGTTTGTGAAACTATTTATTTTGGAGATCCGCGACCATGTCTAAAGAAAAAATTATTATTGACCTCAACGACCCTCTTTTGAAAGAGGGGCAGTTTTATACAGCATTCTCCAAGCAGGTTAACCAACTGCTCCTCAGCCTGATGCACGCAGGGGTTGAAGTTCCCATGGCTCTCCGCGGTACAGATGCTCAAATTGAAAGCTTTTTTGATGCCCTTAAGCGGGAGCGACGCTACATGGACAGTTATATTAAACATGGCTTGAGTGACCCCAAAACATTAAATTATCGCCACCGCCTCGACGGCGCCGTCGGCAAGTTTGAAAACGAAACCGGCCTGAAATGGCCGTTTAAGAACTAGGTAGTTTTCGATGGCTAACGGAGACGGCACAGATACCGCATCAGACGCAACTGTTCTGAATGCAATCCTCGCGGAATTAAAAAAAGCGAACAGGCCTGAAGGCTCGGAATCCGACCTCGGCGGGGGGCGCCTAGGCGGAGGCTCTGGTTTCATGTCCGCCGAAGACCGGCAAAAGTTGCTGATGGTAGAGAAAGAACTTGCTACTAGCGAAAAAGACCTAATTGAGATAAACCAGAAGTTAGCTCAAATAGAATACGACCGCGCCGCCCAGGCAGAGATCGACCTCAAGAAAACCTTCGAGCCCGGCGTAGAGCTGACCAGAGAACAAGTTGAGCAGCTCAAGAAGCTGACCGACACGACCGACAAGGCAGAAAAGAAGCTTAAGAGGCTAACAAAAGCCCAGAAGAAACTCAACGAGGAACAAGCGAAAGGTATCCAAGCAGCCATAGTACTTAAGGATAGCATCTTCGGCCTTAGTAGTGGCCTCAGTAAAATCGTAGAAGTCGCCGGCGGCGCTGCTGGCGACTTTAAAGCCTTCAGTAAAGAAATGTTTAGTCTGAAGAGCATCAACAAAATGGTCACAGGTGGTTTGCTCAAACTCTTTGATATGTTTATGCAGGTAGCTTTCGCTGCCGACGAAGCACAATCTAAGTTTCGCCAGAATACTGGTGCGGGCAAAGAGTTTAATAATAATTTATCTGCGGTTCGTAATAATCTGAAGCAAACGGGAGTAGGGTTTGACGAAGCTAGCAAATCTCTGGAGTCGCTCTATGGAGGAATGAGTTCTTTCACTCGCATGAGCGATGGTATGCAGACAAAAGTGGCCGGTACTGTTGCGGTCTATGACCAGCTTGGCGTCAGCATGGATGTGACCACTGGTATTATGGATCATGCCGTGCAGTCTTTGGGCTATGATGCTCAGGGATCGATGGACTTGGTTAAGCAGCTTGATGATACTGCTGTCAGCTTGGGCAAAAACATCAGCGACGTGTTTGCTGACTTTGCGTCCGCAAGCAAAAAGCTTTCATTCTACGGAACAGACATGATTAATGTATTCCGTAAGCTCGAAATGCAGTCCAAGGACACAGGGCTTTCAATTGACGAGATCTTGGGACTCACCGAGCAGTTCGATACTTTTGAGGGTGCGGGCAAAGCAGTGGGCAAGTTAAACGCCCTATTGGGTGGCCCGTATCTTAACTCTATTGACATGCTCAACGCTTCCGAAGACGAGAGAATGGAGATGATGAAAGAAGCTATGGACATGTCTGGGACTATGTTCTCTGATTTAAGCAAGTACGAGCAAAAAGCATTTGCCGCCGCCATGGGCACAGATGTGGATACCTTGCGCAAAGCGATGATGGGTCTCACCTCGGAAGAGGAAGAACAAATCAAGGTCCAGGAAAAGGCCGCCAAGCGCGCCGCAGAAGCCAAGTCTGCTATGGAAGGCCTCACCCTCGCGCTCCAATCTTTGATACAAGAGAATAAGGGCTTAACTGATGGCATTATGGTCGGAATAAGGACCTTGGCGGAATGGATCATTAAGTTCAAGGAAGGGCACGACGTAACCCTTATACTCAAGAATGTCATGATAGCCTTAGTTGCGATAAAGGTGCTCAGTTGGCTTGGATCTTTCATTAGCCTTATGCAGAAGTTCAAGGTCGTCGCTGGTGCTGTCCGCATCGCGCAGGCGCTGTGGACAGCACAGACATGGCTCTTCACTGCCGCCCAAACTGCCCTCACCGTTGCCTGGAATTTGAGCCCCTATGTTCTTATTACGGCCGCACTCGCCGGCATCGCGCTCCTCGTCAAACATATTATGAACTTGAGGGAAGCGGGCATGTCTTGGACAGAGGTCCTCGTGGACATGGGGAAAAAGGTTCTTGCTTTCAGCGGCCCAATCGGGTGGATCGTCAGCCTCCTGGGGTCATTCATTCATCGACTTACCCAAGGCCAGAGTGCTATGGATGCTCTTAAAAACTCGGCTGTAGAGTTTGCCAACAATATATCGTTCGGCGGCCTGGGTAAGCTCTTCGGATGGGGCACCAATGCAGAGAGGAAAGCTGCACAGGATCAGGCCGCTGCAGCGAAAGGGCTACCGTCGCCGAAGAAGATCACCGACGGTGCAATTCTCAGGTCTGGCCAGGTCACCAGGATTGACGACAATGATACGGTCCTTGCAGGACGACCCGGCGGAGGACTCTCCGCCGCCCTCACCCAGCTAATGGGCACTGCCATGCCAATGAATATGGCGTCGGGCGCAGCCGGCGCAATGGGCTCCACTTTCCTCGGAAAGAAAGCTGCACAGGGGTTTGGTATTCTGGACATGGTAAAGAATATGGCCCTCAAGAGCCTCTTCGGGCCGCTGCTTAAAGAGACCATAACCAATCCCATCGTGCAAGCCCTCGGCGGTGGTACTGGAGATGGGGCAGGCGGAATTAATGTTACGGTCTATATAGGTCAAGAAGAAGTCGACGCTACGATTGTCAAAGCACTGGACTCCCCGGCGGGTCGAGCATCACTGCTTCCCTGGTCCTCCGCAGCGCCGAGATAAAGGAGAAAGAAGATGGCAAATAACATCAAGATCGACGGTATAGAATTACCCCATATTAGTGAAGAAGATGCGATGCGTTATGCGCGCACTGCCCCGCTCGGCCATGGGGGCGTATTCAGGCAACCCCCGAAGGGCGCAGCTAGAATTAAAGATCCCACCCTTCGGATTAATATTACTCACCTTCCAACCAACCGGTCGATTGGTTTAGATGCGTGGGTAAGTCAATTTTCCGACCAATTCCAATCCACATGGACCGGTACTCCTGTCTACGGACGTATGGACGATCTTTACACATTTCAAAGAACCGGTAGAAAAATTAGTATTCAGTTTGACGTCCTCGCTGTTGATGTTCTTGAAGCTGCCGCAAACCAAGAAAAGCTTAATAAACTAGCCCAGTTTCTCTATCCGGTATATTCACCCGAAACCGTTGGCAAAGGCAAGAACAAAAAAAATCTAGCTCTGAACCAAAGGGTGATGACTTCTCCTCCTTTGTTAAAGATGGGGTGGGTTAATTTGATGGAGAATGCTCAAGAACTGGGGGGCCTAACAGGGTTTCTTAATGGGTTTAGTTACTCTCCAACTATCGAGAGCGGCCAGTTTTTTGGGCCCACTGGCGGCCGAAATACTTATAATTATCAGCATTATAGTGTACAATTAGAGTTCACCGTATTGCATACCCACTTGGTGGGGTGGAGTAAAGACTCGAAGGGGAACTATGTATTTGGCGGAAGCGAAGAACAGGCGGACGTCCTCCAAAACTTCCCCCATCGGTCCGGCCCGCAGACGTCGCCTCAAATTGAGCCAGGACTCGGCGCCATGGGAGCGTGGGGCGCCCAGTGGCAAACAACGGTGCAGCCAGACGAGGTTTCCGCCACTGAGGCCGCAGCCGAAGAAAGCACGATCGGAGGAGGCGACTAGTCATGGGAACCAGATACGACGATAGAACCATCTTAACAAATGACATGGAAGAATATCAAAAAGTCCTTGAGCAGAGAGGGGTTAAACAGATTAGGCAATATAACACGGCAATTCTGCACTACCCCACCACCAACGAGATTCGAACCCTCCAGCGGGTGCAACACATATGGAAGGTGGGAGACCGCTACTATAAACTAGCCTCGCAACACTATGGAATGCCTACGTATTGGTGGGTCATCGCTCAGTATAACAAGAAGCCCACAGAATCACAACTCTCACCAGGAGATGTGGTCTATATACCCATTCCCCTGGAGAAAATCTTGGGCTACTATGGCGGATAGGATATAATATTATGACAGGCATCGGCGCAGCCGTAGCCCTTTGGAACTGGGCTACCTCTACACCCACTCAAGCTAACGAGGTCGAAAAGTGGAAACGCAAGTGGCTCAACCAGGTCGTACCTGCGTGTGTAGACCTGTTTCTTACAATGGAGTTGACAAAGGAAGATAGCGCCGCCCCCTATGGGCAGGCCATAAATCTTTATGCAGACCATCCAACGTATGGGTTTCTAAAACCCGGCAAGAAGGCCTCCGAAAACCCCTCAGATTATGTGGGCTTTATTAATGAGAAACAGTTCTCTCAAATCAATGTAAAAATTAATAGTATTTATTCTGGTACTGGAACCGAGAAGTCTAAGAACGTTGTATCCAAATTTAATAGCCTGCACAGTGGAGAAGGCAAGGGCGCTTTCTATGTTGCCGCCGGAATTCATAATGACCTGGCCGCCTATGCACCCCTTTACAATTCGAGCACAGACGTCGTCGGAGGCAAGCCTACCCTAAACAAAAATGATTTAATATACGGGATGAATCTTTTCGCTACGGTCGGCCAGTTTAATTATGGGGGTGCCATGTTCGGCGGCGCCCCGCGTGGCTGGTACTTGGGTGGCGGGGGCTCTTCTCGTTGGAGAGCGGTTATTGTGGCACACCCTACACCGGAGAACCCCGTCAACGCCCAGCTCGTTATTGATCTCTTTCATCGCGAGTTCAACGAGAAGAACTGGTCCTCCCCGGATCTGGGTATGTTCTCAAGTGCGAATCTGCCATGGGACAAGTATCTCTCGACTGTGGCTGCAGCCCGCGCCGGCACCGGCAAACCAGCGCAAACGTCCGCCATTACGAGGAATGACACCCCTCTAAAGCAGTGGTTTGGCCCACAGGATGTGGTCTTTAATGTTGATAGAAGGGGTCAGGCTAACGACCGCAACTGGATGGCCTTCGCGAAGAAATTTATATCTAGGATTGCTCGCAACTTTCCAGAACTTATCTCGCAGCGTGTTCACGCCATTGTCGATGAGATTCTTAAAGATATGGTGGGAGATACGGACCCGGACGCCTTTGTCCCAACTCCAGATGAGACGCGTCCTCTTGTAAGTCAAGATCCTGTCAAAGAGGGTGCAGATGCAATCTCCCGTTACGGGGGGTTTTTAAAGCCGTTTGATCTTCAATGTTTCTTGATGGAAAACATTAGGTATATTACAACAATTAAAGACAACGCGGGCCCCTATAAATACCTAGGCCGTATTACAAATGAAAAAAGCAACCCTGGAAATTTAGTTTCTTTCATTCAGCACGGAAACAGGGACGATGCCGTCAAGGCACTTTTAGCAACTTGTCCGGATGCTTATGCTCTCTTGTCTCCGCTAATAAGAATATATCGGGTCGATTATCAAGGAGATGGTTACTTGGAGCCCTACAGGGAAACTGAGATTCCGTTTCCATCGTTTATAAACCCAGCAGATATAGATATGTTGGGCCACGGAAGAATACCTGGTGCAGGCATCAAGTCATTTTCGTGGTCTTTGGATGGCATCAATCCCGCCGAAGTAGATAATAATATATCGGCTAACCTGAAGCTCCATTTTCAAAGTATTCAAGATTTGTTTGCTCTAAATAAAAAAGACAACGGAGACTATGATCTCAAAGCGGGCCGGGAACAAGCTGGTTATTTAGACTTAATAATTGGCTCCGGCGCACGCACTTCTAAAGACAAGAAGGCCGTCGATAGGCCGATTCCTAAAAATGCCACTCTATGTGATGTTCTTCATGAAGAATATGAGGGCGCCCGATTTAGAATAAAAGTATTGGTAGGGTGGTCCGTTCCAGAATCTATCGATACCATTGTTGCCGCTACGAGCATGAACGGCGATCAGGCCGCAGCCTTTAAGGCTGCTATCGAGGACACTCACACTGCGCTTTATCTGCAAGTCACTCGACATCAACTTAATTTTAAAGATGACGCAACGGTAGAGCTGTCTATTGATTACCAAGCAGCTTTATCTGGTATCATGCGCGAGAAAAAAGCCGATATTTTTGAGGGCGAAACGAAATATAGTGAGGACCGAAAGGCCGCCGAGGAAGCGGAGAAAGAGGCAAAGAAGAAAGAGGCGAAGGACAAGGAATCGGGCGGCGCCGACGCCCCCGCCGCGACACCCGTCGCCGACGAATCCGGCGAAGTCCCTGAAGTCCCTGCCACCAAGTCTGAGAAGGCCGCAAAGAAGGCGTCTGAGCTGCGCAAGAAAGATAAGATGGAAAAGTATAGAAGATTTTTGGCGATCCTCTACGATACCGACAAAATCTATAATATCAAAATTACTGCGGATACCTATAAAGATGGCCTCATCAGCAAGGAACCCGACCCCGAAAAAAGGGCCCAGATGGCAAAAACGCGCACATCCTCTGACCCAGTCACGCGCGGCTTTGGGGAACCACTCCAAACAGATAGTGTAGATGATACACTTTTAAAGGATTTAGCTAAATTTAGCAGTACAAATGGAAACACTCCCGCGAATGCCCTAGAGGGAGGGGATGAATACGAGCAATATGCCAGCATTCAACTGAAGAAAGATAACGCCGGCGCAATTAATGTACCCTATTTTTATTTAGGCGACTTAGTAGATGGTATCCTACATCATCTCCAACATATTGTTGTCGAGAAAAACGGGAGCAACGGCAGTCTGCAAGTGCTTTTAGGTAAGGTTGAAGTAATGGACCCTCTTCTGGGGTTTCAAGTTAAAAACCTGAACATTGAGTGCAAGGGGGGAGAGAGGACGCAGAAGGTGGTGCGAGCTATTGCTCAAGTAGACCCTATGCGTTTTGCTGGTTCGGCAATATCAGATATACTCTATTCTACCAACATCGGAAGCATCCCCATTTCTCTAACCTATTTTCAAGAATGGTACGTTAATCACGTCATCCGCCCCCAAAGAGAGGGATATACGCTGCTGTCTTTCATAAAGGACATTGCCGCCAACCTGATTGGCAAGGCGTTCAATAGTATATGTTTTGAAGACACCTTACAGTACCATTTAAAATTTGATATTACTACATTTAATTTGGCTAACTCCTATAAAGGCCAAGAAGTTTCGCTTGGCAAAATAGGCGCATCCAAAAAGCTAGCTGATCAGCGAAGCCGCAAACAACTTCAGCCTCGAAAGAAGAATGTGATTCCTACCATTATCTTTTATAGTCCTGCGTCGAGACCCCGGACTGGGGATTATGATACAGACCTTAAGAACGGTATTTATCACTATTATCTCGGAAGTGCGTGCGGACTAAATAAAACGATTAAGTTTAATAGGATGGACATGCCCTATTATCGTGAAGCCCGGATGAGCAAACGCGGCAATTTAAGTGCTACACAATTGAGAGAGCTTTATACGGTCTCCATGGAGATGATTGGTAACACTTTGCACAAAAACGGACAGTACTTATATATCGAGCCCATTGGGGTGGGACTCGGCGATCGCAAAGCTAAGGGTACAACTCCTAACCTGGCTCGTATTTTGGGGATTGGCGGTTATCATCTTGTAAGCAAGGTAGCTCACACTATTAGTGAAGCCGGCTTTAGTGTTACGGTGGAGGCGCTCCAAGAGGGGATGAGTATGTCAAAGAATAAGATCACAAGTCTAAGCTTTTATGAGGACAACGATACAGTAAGCCCTTCCGACAACCCTAACGAAGAAAAGCCCAAGACAGCTGAGGAGAAACGGTGGGAGCAAATGGAGCAAGAGTTGGAAGCCCAACAAAATCTTCCGACAACGGAGTCGGGCGCCGGCGGCGCCGGCGTAAAGCCAGCAGACAAGTTATAAAACGGCGGATGCCCTACTTATTACAGAGGAGATCTGACTAATGCCGCGATATGGTGAAAACGATAAATATACTTTTCCCTATACTTTCAACGATATCCAGAATCCTCAGGGCCAGAACAACTTAGCCACTAGTGCTAAGTTCTTTCAACGAAGTGTTTATAAAGAGGCTGTTTATCCCGATAAAGATGGGCTTCCCTTACCTCTAGATACGTGGTATAATAAAAACTTGTTTGGACGAGTCGACCGATGCCAGAACACTATTGTAGCGGACCGGTCTAACTTGGTAACAGTACGTAAAGCCACAACTTCGAATACCTATTGTTTAAATTTTGTGGAACAGGCTTTTCATGCCTTCGCGGAACATATGGAGGACGCGTTTTTAAATAATTGTTTGGCACGTAATGGTAATAAGGAATTATGGAATATTAAGGCCGTCCGGGGCTATAGTGATCCGTCACGGAAGTGGAAAGCTTTTATTGATAGCCTAGGTGACGCGTTTGCGTCTGAGCACATTGATCGAGGAGACAAGATTATAAAAAATATTTCTGATTTTGTTCCGTTGTTTAGATCTTATCTTCTGTATGTAGCAGAAACCTATCCCATTAACCAAGAAAGCTTTTATCTTTCAAATAATGTAAGTTCTTATATTTCAGGACTCACCTTATCAATATCTCGCAAGTCTGCTGCTGATGATTATCCCAAATATGTAGACTATATTAATGATCCTAATTTTGACTATTATGTGAGAGCTGCTAAAAAATATGGGTTCTTGGTGGACAAAAATATGCCGTGGGTTTTAACGGCCGATGTGTTTACCAGCGGTCTTTCTTATTATACCGATCTTTATCAAATAGAGATTGACGGATTACTCTATAATATAAATGAAAGTAACTTCTTTAGTATTTATTATAACAAAGCCTACACAAAGGGCTTTGACGGTCTCCGATATATATTTGAACGTGCCTACGAACGCCTGATATTAAAAAAGCCACTTTACGCGGAAAGCAAAGTCCTCTTCCGGCCCAATTGTGCCGACGACCCGTATCTAGATCATAGTGGATTTCGAGATCGATCAACGGATGCACTCGTAAACCACCTCGATGATAAATTTTTAATTGATTTATATATTAGTTTGCGTCATGCGGAAAGTAAGTACAGCTATCCTTCCTTAAAGAGCGCCGCTCACCGGGCCTATGATATATACGCCCAGCGGCCCAATAAAAAGTATACCGCTATGAGAAACGTGCTCGATTTTATCAATCAGATTTATCGAGTGTATGTATACCCAGTGAACTACGGAAATATTAATAGAGAAATAGACCTTGACAAGTTCCGTATCACTGATATAATAGACACAGGAGTTGAGTTAGGTGCAGAACCATTATGTACAGCAGCATACCAGGGCGGAATCGCGCTTGAGGATAACAGTATATTTGAAGCGCCAGAACCCGAAGCCCAGGCGCCTTCTGTCTGGTCCGAGCCTCCCGAGCCGGACACCCCGACGGCACCCTCCATCCCGACCGTTGGCCCCCCGCCGATCGGCAGTGAGAAGGCAACCGGTAAGGACACGCCTCCATCTCGGGATCGGAACCCGCCTCCATCTCGGGATCGGAACCTATATTAAGAGAGGAGCAGTGTAATGCTGTTTCAAGTTTTAGATTCAAAGGCTGATTGCATCGGTTTTTACGCAGCCAATATTATTAACCCGACACCTATCTTGCCTACCGAAGGAGCAACGTGGGAGTATTCCCAGCACCTGCCGGGGGATCACTACGAGATAGGACGTATCTACAGCCAAGGAGCGGCCCTTACAGAGGTTTGTCCGCAAGATATGAAGGCGGACTGGGAAGAGATCAAGAAGACCCTTAAATCGTGCCTCAAGGCCTTTAGAACTTCTCACCTTTCCTTAGATGAAAATTGTTTTTATGATGTCTTGCCTGAATTCTTTCTATATCAATATTTAGAGGCGAAAAATAAGATCACAGGGCACGTTCTGGAGACCTACCCTAGGCCGGCAAACTATGACTGCATGTACAACCTTGTGGAAATGCTCTCTAGCATCCGTTCTCAGACCATCAGCATTGACATCAACCCAATCAAGCATCTTTTGAGCAGTGTCCGCGGCATGAACTTTCACCGCACCCTGCAAACCGTCAATCACGTGTGCGACTATAACCCATGGGGCACGATCACAGGGCGCCTATCAACAAACCCAAACAGTTTACCCATTCTCACGATGAACAAAGAGTTCCGCGCGTGCATTAAACCAAAGAACGACTGGCTGGTGGAGCTTGACTTTAATGCAGCAGAGTTGAGGGTGCTTCTGGCTCTCGCCGGCGTTGAACAGCCCAAGAACGACATCCATAATTGGAATGTCAAGAACGTTTTCGATGGTGAACTCAGCCGCGAAGAAGCCAAAGTGAAAACCTTCGCGTGGTTGTATTCTAATAAGGAAAACAAGGACTTAGAGAGTCTCTACAACAAGAAAATAGTCCGGGATAAGTACTGGGATGGCTTAAAAATTGAGACAGATTATGGTAGAATAATAGAGAATGTAGACGAGCATCATGCGCTCAATTACATTGTTCAAAGCACCACAATCGATATGGTGCACGAACAGGCTTATAAAGTCTACGAGCTTTTGAAGGGGAGAAAGAGCCACATCGCATTTCTTATTCACGACGCTGTGTATATCGACCTCGCCGACGAAGATCGAAATGAGTTGCTGAATTTGCTTGACACGTTCAGGAAAACACGGTATGATATGTTCAAGGTTAACGTCTCCGCCGGAAGGAATCTCGGAGAAATGAAAGAACTCAAGATATGAACAAGATTTACCAGAAGCTAGTCAGGGATCGTATCCCCGAGATCATCGAGGAGACCGGAAAGGAATTCTCGGTGTGCCAAGTGAGGGGCGATCGCCTCAAGGACTACGCGATGAAGAAGCTTCAAGAGGAAGTTCAGGAATTCGTTGAGGACCCCTGTGCCGAAGAGGCCGCTGACATTATGGAGATCTTTCATTTTATCTGCAATCGCCTGGGAATCAAAGACAGTGAAGTAATGGCAGCGACCCACGCCAAGCGCATTACTCGCGGCGGCTTTGAAATGGGATTCATTTTGGAGTGGGTGCAAGAGGAATGAGAGTAGTGGGGCTTGGCAACGCAGGCTGCAATATTGCAAAGGCTTTCTCTAAGTTCCCGCAATATGAAACCTACGGTATTGATACCTCAAAAGAGGCAGATATCACCATCCGTACTAGGGACACCCACGAAGCTTATGATGAGAGCTTTCCCAACCTTAAGAGAAAATTAAAATTTCCACCTGGAGAGGAAGTAATCGTAGCACTGGCGGGATCCGGCACAATCGCCGGAGGCATTCTGCGCCTCCTAGAACAACTACAGTCCCAACGCGTCACTCTCGTATACATACAGCCCGACCTCGATCTCGCTACTACTACCCAGCGCATGCAAGAACGAATAGTTAGAAATGTACTCCAAGAATATGCACGTTCAGGCGCCCTGGAGGCCATATGGCTTATTGATAATCTATCTCTAGAGCGCAGCATCGGAGAGGTCTCAATCATGGCTTATTATGAGACACTAAATCAAGGTATTGTTAACACCATACATATGATTAATATATTTAAGAACACACCGGCCATCATAGGAACGTTCG
>Ga0209756_1001298_pt1 | contig 23198 bp, 18 predicted proteins | sample ETNvirenome_6_85_FD_184071 | JGI IMG/M metagenome (GOLD analysis project Ga0209756, IMG submission 184071) | Marine viral communities from the Pacific Ocean - ETNP_6_85 (SPAdes) (version 3) | ecosystem: Environmental > Aquatic > Marine > Oceanic | place: Pacific Ocean | collected 2013-06-19 | reverse complement strand
ATATATATAATGAAAAGGACTATGATTTTATTTATGACGATAGATTTGAAATGATCGACAAAGGCAGGGAATATAGAGAGCATTTACGAACCCAAGGATTTATGTTCCGGAAGAATACAAATGCCTTTCCATGCTGGAAAGTTATAGTAGATAGAGGTAAGAAGTAATAAACTTAGAGTTTAGCACTTTTAATAACTATTTACTGGGAGACAGATCTTTGTATATAAGGAGACGTATATGTCATCGAATACTATGTTAAAGCAGGCGATTATAGACGCCGACGCCCTACGAGAGGTTGCGCTTAAGAACGCAGAATCGCTTGTGGTGCAAAAATATTCTAATCAAATTAAGGAAGCAGTGGATACGATGTTGGAACAGGACGACCTTATGGCGGACCCAATGGCGATGGAAGATCCCATGGCTGCTGCCGAACCGCCAACCGGACTTCCTGATGCACGTGCTGCTGTGTCGCCCGAAGACGAACCAGAAACTAGTTTGGGCGATGAGATCGAGTTAGCCGCAACGGATGGTGATCGATTATGCCCATGTCCTGACGATGGTGAAGCTGTGGAAATTAGTTTTGATGCTTTGCGCAATCTGATGAAGACAATGGATGAAGAGCCTCCAGAAGAAGAAGGTGCTGCTGAATTAGGTGGCGACGCAGGAATGCCTGCTCCTGAAGGTGAAGAGATGGCAGGACCTCCTCCTGGAGAAGTGTTGCCTCCCGAAGAAGAGGAAGAAATTGCTCTCCAAGAAGACCTAGATTTAGACGAAGAGATCATGATAGAGTTGGATGGAGTGCTGGAAGAGGAAGATCTGGAAGAGCAAGAAAACCTGGGTTACGACTTTAACACCCCGCAAACCCCCGGAGCCGACTCAGCTAGCGAGGGTGATAGCGGCAATACTATGATTGCATCCGACGCCTTAAACATCGGCGCCGAAACTCCCTCCACTACCATGGCAGAGTCCATGCAGAAAAACAAAAAGGTATTAAAAGAAAATACCAAACTTACAAAAACAAATTCAAAAATGCTTAAAGAAAATAAGCAACTTTTAACGGAACAAAAAAAGATATTAAAAGAAAATCAGGAGATGAAAAGTCTCCTCAAAAAACTTGCTGGCAAGTTGGAAGAAGTCAATCTTTCTAATGCCAAACTAATTTATACGAATCAGGTTCTTAATGGTGCCTCCTTGAATGAGCGACAAAAACAACGTATTGTCGAAGCTATTAGTAGTGCCGATTCAGTCGATGCAGCGAAGTCTATTTTTGAGACACTTCAAAGCGCAGTGGGTTCATCTCTTAAATCAAGAGATAAATCACAATCACTGAGCGAAGCGATCACCAGAGGTAACGCTACAACGCTGAGACAAAAACAAAAACAAACAACGCAAGATCCTAATATTGAACGTATGAAGAAACTTGCGGGCATTTAATTCATTTAAGGAGGAAAACAAAATGTCTATTTTAGAAAAATTGACTGAAGGGATCGTTAGTCGTGACCTCAGTCGTGAGAACCATGCTCTTCTCGATAAGTGGGAAAAGACTGGTCTTTTGGAAGGAATTGATGACGGCAATAAGCGTAATGCTATGGCATGTCTTCTTGAAAACCAAGCAAAAGAGCTTCTTCGTGAAGCATCAACTATGGGCGGAACAGGCGCTGGTGGTGATGTTGAAGGCTTCGCAGCCGTCGCATTTCCCATCGTTCGTCGCGTATTCGCTGGTTTAATTGCCAATGATCTAGTGTCGGTCCAACCGATGAGTCTGCCTAGCGGTCTTATCTTCTTCCTGGACTTCACTTTTGGTGGTACTGACAGTCAAGGTGGTACTGGATCTCGTCTAGGCGAGACAATCGGCGAGTCACTTTACGGTGGTGGAAAGGTTGGTTCCGAAATCACCGGCGGTGTATCACTGACGGGTGCTGACATTGAAAAGTCGTTTTACAACTTGAACAATGGTTATTCATCTCCAACTGGTTCGGGCGGATTAACCACCCTCGCTATTCTTGCTTCTGGCACGATTGGCGGACCCAGTGCGGCAGATGCAGCATGTGAAAAGCTCGTTAGGTATGATCCTGACATCGCTTCAGGCACGGCTGTGGCTGTTGGAACCATTACTATTGCTACTGACTTGCCGAGTTTAAATCGGGAAGATTTAGTATCAGTTGTGTTGACGCCCATCACCAATGGTCGACAAGCACGGCGTTTGAGTCAACTGAGCGGCACCACGCAAACTACTATGTTGGTGGTTCTCGCTGGTTCGGGAAGTTCTCTAAGTCCCAATCAAGTGGCTGCTAACTTGTTAGCTGCAAATACTGCTAGTTATGTCGAAGTTGATGACTTTACTACGGGTGGCGCTCTTGGTTCTATCGAAGGTGGTCTTGATCAGTGGGGATTGGAAAATAATCCAAACATTCCTGAGATTGACATCAAGGTGGACAGTGTTGCTGTTACCGCAGTTACCAAGAAACTGAAAGCAAAATGGACCCCTGAATTGGGACAAGATTTGAACGCTTATCACAACCTCGATGCCGAAGTTGAATTGACAAGCATTCTGTCTGAACAAATTGCTCTCGAAATCGACCAAGAAATTTTGGAAGATTTGGTAAAAGGCGCTAAAGCTGGCACTTATTACTGGAGTCGTCGTCCTGGGAAGTTCTTAACCCGCGACACTGGTGCTCGGGTAACAGGATCGGATGTTGGTGACTTTACTGGCAACGTGTCGGAATGGTACGAGACTCTTCTCGAAACCGTGAATGACATTTCCGCTCAAATTCATCGTAAGACGCTTCGCGGTGGAGCAAACTTTATCGTTTGTGGTCCTGAAGTATCTAACATTCTTGAGTTTACCTCGGGCTTTAAAGCACGAGTAACTCATGATGATGATAAGGGCAATGCTGGTGCGGTTAACGTCGGTAACATTTCCAAGAAATGGGACGTCTATGTAGACCCCTACTTCCCACGAAACGTGTTGCTGATCGGACGTAAAGGATCCTCTTTCCTAGAGAGTGGATATGTATACGCTCCGTATGTGCCGTTGCAAACCACACCCACTATCTTTGGTATTGAAGACTTCGTGCCCCGTAAGGGTGTCATGACGCGATATGCCAAGAAGATGGTGCGTCCGGATATGTACGGTATAGTTGTTGTGGAAGATTTGTTAGGTTAATCTGACGAATTTTATAATTAACTGAAAGAAAAGAGTCTTCATATTTGCTTATGAAGGCTCTTTCTTTTTTTGAAAAACTAATTACCATGTGTACTATATAATGTGGAGGAAATAATGTGGCAGTTCCCGTTTTATCACCGAGTTCTAATTCTAGCTTAGTGGCTTTACCCGCAACCGGATCAAAGTCCCTCGTGACGGGTTCGTTGCCATTCGGGGTCTATACGGGCGCCGATTTTATTTCCGGCGCAGTAGACCAAGTGTCTTATGTGTACCGGAAGTTGGGTGGAGATGTTCTGGATATAGAACTTACAGCCAATCAGGTCTACGCCGCCTACGAAGAGGCAGTTTTAGAATACTCCTATATTGTTAACATCCATCAGTCTAAGAATGTCCTCTCGGACCTCCTGGGTAATCCTACGGGGACTTTTGATAGTGATGGGGAGATGCAGGCAGGAACTCTTAATAGCGCTCTAAGCGGCACTGGTGCAGAGTTGAGGTATCCTAAATTTAACTTTGCGTATGCCCGTCGCGTGGCATCGGGCATCTCGGAAGAAGCGCAGGTGGGCGGTGACAACCGCGTCTATTCTGCTTCCCTAAGTATCGTTGAAAATCAACAGGATTACGATCTTCAGGCTATAGTATCCGCTAGTACCGATACTGCCTTCACTTTTAATCGAGATAAGAAGGTGCATATTAAAAAAGTCTTCTATAAATCTCCTCAAGCTATGTGGAGATTTTATGGATACTATGGCGGACTTAATATTATCGGCAATTTGTCGACTTATGGGCAGTACGCCGATGACAGCACTTTTCAAATAGTTCCTGTGTGGCAGAATAAAATGCAGGCCATGGCCTATGAGGACTCTCTCTATACTCGGATCTCTCATTATTCTTTTGAGATACGTGACAATCTGTTGCGACTTTATCCTATTCCCACACGCTACCAATTTGATAATGTATGGTTTGAATTTACAGTAGACGACGATCCTTTGTTTGATAAAGATGGGGTAAATACTGGGATCAAGGGCGTTAACAATATGAATACTGCTCCCTTTGCTAACATTCCCTACATTAACATAAATTCAATTGGGAAGCAATGGATCAGGAGATTCGCACTTTCTGTCTGCAAGGAGATGCTAGGACTCACTCGGAGTAAGTTTGCATCCATCCCCATCCCCGGCGAATCGGTTACGTTAAATGGCGATGCGCTCATATCGCAAGCAAAAGAAGAGATGACTGCGCTGCGCGATGAACTGAAAACAGTTCTAGATGAACTCACCTATCTTAAGATGTCTGAGGATGACGCTACTTTCGTCGAACAAACTCAGAATCTACAAGCACGCATACCGTTAGCAATTTTTGTAGGATAGGGGGTGTTAAATGGCAGATAAAAGTATTACTTGGACTCAACCTACGAATCCTCCCCCTCCTTTGTTTATGGGAGGGAAAGAAAGAGACTTTGTAAAGCAGGTTAATGATGAGTTAATCGAGCGCGTAATAGGGCAGACTATATTGTACTACCCTGTTAGTTTGAAACATACAAACTTTCATCATCTTTATGGGGAGGCAATTCATAAGAGTTTTTTATCCCCTGTCAAAGTCAATGCTCTGATATCATGGGATGGTCAAGAAACCACTACCAACAATTTTGGAATTGATAGGCGCTCTAAATTAACCATTCATTTTCATAAAAGGCGCCTCACTGATGATCAAGATTTGCAGGTGCAAGAGGGTGATTTTATTTTATATGGGAGATTGTTTTATGAAATTGTTTCGCTTAACGAACCGCAGCCTCTATTTGGACAAATAAACCATCAAATGGAAATTGCGGCTACTTGTATTCGGGCACGAGATGGTGTGTTCGAGGGTGCCGCACTGCCCGAGGTTTCTATTACTAAATATGAACTGGCACAAGAGAGCGTACAGAATGTGTGCGTACTGACGATCCCCGATGATTGCAAAATATGTGTCCCCAAACTTTCAGGCGCTGATATTAATTCTCTAGATTATAGAACTTTAGAAGAATTTGATGGTGATCCTACCAAATATATTGGGTACCAGTTCTATTTAACTGATGCAGGCCCTGCTCCTGTGGGTCCTTTTACTATTTCTAATAAATGGTATTTTAACGAGAATGGGGTCTGGTATGCGAGTCCGTTCTATACGACGGTGTAGGTAACATAAAATGACGATAACTTCTAAAAGCGGTGAAAAAATTATAACTTTCCAACCTTCGGATTTGGAAAATATTGATCTAGCATTTTTTACTTGGGTCAACGAAGGACTTAATGTATTTGCTACTTCCAACAGGGGGTGGGAAAAGATTCCTGTTATCTGGACGGCGGCAGAACGCTCGTATCAGAGTAAGCGATCCAAGGCACTCCGAGATAAGGAAGGCGCCTTAATTCTTCCCCTCATTACAGTGGAGAGAACTTCGATAGAAAAGGATTTAGCGTTCAAGGGATCCTTGCAGGCAAACATTTTCCCCATCAATGACTATCGTGGAGGGTCAATTCCCCTCTCTAGAGTCATTAACCAGACCAAAACTAAGAATTTTCAAAATGCAGATGCAAAGAAAGATTATGGACAATTAAATTTTAAGGTGAAGAAGAAGAGCAACAAGATTGTATATACGCATCGATCTATTCCGATGCCTGTTTATGTAACCGTCACGTACAAAGTCATGCTGCGCGCCGAATACCAACAGCAGATGAACGAGATGAGTCAACCAGTGATGGTAAAGACGGGGGGCATCAATAGTTTCATAATGAGACAGAATGGACATCGCTACGAGGGGTTTCTCCAACCCCCTTATACTCAAGAGAATAGCGTCGGGGCGATGGAGACAGAGGAAAGAAATTATCAGACCTCTATCGAGGTAAAGGTTTTAGGGTATTTGATTGGTGGCGAAGCGAACCAGATCAAACCTCAGATAGTGGAGAGAGAAAACGCAGTTGAAATTAAGTTGCCCCGCGAGAGAGTAATAATGGAAGAGAAGCACTCATGGGATGATAAACTGTTTATCGAATAGAGAATAAAATATCTTTTGCTATTTTTCAGAACTATTTAATTGAAGGAAAAAGTAAGCATTAAAGCGTGCGCTAAACAATTTTATTGTTGAATATTTAAATAAGGAGAGCAACCCACCATGTCAGTTGATAAATTTAAGTTTGTATCCCCTGGAGTCTTCGTTGAAGAGATAGATAACTCCCAGTTGCCGGAACTGCCAAGAGGTGTTGGTCCTGTCATTATTGGTCGCTCTTTGAAGGGACCGACTCTAAGGCCAATTCAAGTTAATTCTTTCTCGGATTTTGTAGAAACCTTTGGAGATCCCATTTTCGGTGGAGGTTCGCCTGATGCATGGCGATTCGGACCCAACGTGTCCGCCCCAGCCTATGCCACGTATGCCGCGCAAGCCTATTTGCGCAATAAGAGTCCAGCAATTTTTGTTCGACTTGGCGGGATTGAAGACGAGAATGCACTGAGCACCGGAAATGGACGCGCTGGATGGCAGACTACTGGTTCAGAAATCAGTACTGCTTATGATACCGGCGGCGCCTTCGGACTTTTCATGATACCTAGTGGTACCGGCGATCAGAAGGATGGTGTTTTAAGTGCCATCTTTTACTGCAAGTCGGGCGTAGTTTCCTTGAGCGGCACTTTGGTCGACGGCACTGAAAATCAATCTGGTACTTGTGGGTTGTTCAAGCAACAAGGAAGCAATAACGAATATACTCTTCTAGTGAAGGGCACAGCCCATGACGATGTTGTTGAGAAAGTTGTTTTTAACTTTAACGAGAACAGTAAGCAGTTTATCCGTAATGTTTTTAATACCAATCCCACTCTGCTGAATGCAGATATGAATTCTAACGAAGTTGAAAAAACCTACTTCTTGGGCGAGACTTTTGGTAGAGCGCTGACTGACGCAGTTGGATCCGTTTCTTCGTCTGCCGTGATTTTAGGGCTGACCAGTGGATCTGGTGCTACTCTTGTTGCCCAACACCAGCAACGAATGCAATTAAGCAACCCTGAAACTGGGTGGTTCTTCTCACAAGATTTTGGAACGAGCAGTCTTTATGATCCAGCCGACATGACCAAGTTGTTTAGGTTTGTGGGATTAGATAATGGAGAGTGGCCCCAATCTAATTTGAAAATTTCCATTACAGACATTAAAGCGTCTCCAAATGAGAATGTACCTTACGGCACCTTTACTGTGCGTCTTCGGGATATAGGTGATAGCGATAGTGCTATACGTCCTGTTGAAACTTACGCTGATGTGGATTTGAATCCTAATTCTCCTAATTATATTGCTCGTAGAATAGGCGATATGTATACTACGTGGGCGCCCCTTAAAAATCTGTACCAATCATACGGAAATTATAATAACCAATCGAGATATATTCGTGTTGAATTAAATTCGGCGGTAGATAGTGCCGTTATTGATCCGAAATCACTTCCATTTGGAGTCTTCGGACCTTCGCGTTTCAGCGGGTTTAGTGCGATGAGCGCATCTTCGGGTCCACGACCTTATAGTGGATCAGACGATCTGGCACATCGCTATGTGCTAGGCGGTGTTAATTTGCCGGATTCATTGTCGACTGCATTTGGAGATTTGGTTTTCTCGGGGGAGAAGACAGAACTCCTCACTGCTTCTTTCAACTTCCCAGAAGTTCCCACAAGAACGGATAGTAATGAAGGAATTATAACGAATCAAAAGAATGCTTGTTTTGGAGCAACTACCAATATGGCAACTAGCAATCGAGTAGAACCATCTCTTGTAGACTTGGTACGCAGAAAACCAGCTAACTTGGATGACGAAACTGTCGGTGCAACTGGCGCCGAGTTGCTTGAATACTCTTGGGTGTTCTCTCTGGATGATGTCAAGGCAGGCACCGATGGCGCCCTCGCTACGTGGGTATCAGGATCTCGTCTTGACGGTGATTCCTTTACGGCACTTGGTGATTATAAATCAGTTCTTGATGAAGGATTTAATAAGTTTACTACCGTTCTTAATGCGGGGTTTGAAGGACTTAACATTATTGAGCGAGAACCCTTCCGAAATAGTTTGATGCCCGGTGGCACAACTGCCGCAAGTCAGTATTCGTATGCTTCAATTGAAAGAGCAATGGATGCTGTGCGCGACCCAGAAGTGGTAGAATGTAATATGATGACAATGCCCGGTCTTACGACCGTAAGTTTGACTGATAAACTTCTAAATATTTGCGATGCACGTGCGGACTCGTTAGCTATTATTGATTTAGCGGGCGGATATCGTCCTGAAACCGAGTCTACTGAAAGCGCGAAACTACGATTGGGAAGTGTTTCCGACACGATTAGTCAGTTAGATCAACGGTCACTTAACAATAGTTATGGATGCGCTTATTATCCATGGTGCCAAGTTGTGGATACGGTGACAACGGGTGGATCTTTATGGGTTCCCCCAAGTGTGGTTGCTTTGGGTACGTTAGCAAGTAGCGAAGCAGCAAGTGAACTGTGGTTCGCTCCTGCCGGATTTACGCGAGGCGGACTAACAGAGGGTAGTGCGGGGTTGCCAGTGAGCAATGTCCGTCAACGTCTAACTTCGGAAGAACGAGACGACCTTTATACAGCAAATGTTAATCCAATTGCTCAATTTCCCGCAGAAGGAATTGTGATTTTTGGACAAAAAACTCTCCAGGTAACACGGTCAGCACTGGATCGTATTAACGTCCGTAGGATGTTGATTTTTGTTAAGAGAGAGATTTCTAGAATTGCGGCACGCCTGCTTTTTGATCAAAATGTCCAAACTACGTGGAATAGATTCTTGAGTCAAGTCAATCCATTTTTGGGGAGTGTTAAAACTCGACTAGGGTTAACTGACTATAAGGTTCTTCTTGATGATACGACTACTACCCCTGAGTTGGTTGATAGAAATATCATGTATGCCAAGATTTTCTTGAAACCTGCGAGGGCGATTGAGTTTATTGCACTGGATTTCGTGGTAACACGATCTGGAGCATCTTTTGATGATTAAAAATTTAAAAAACTTTAAAGTGACTACTATTTAGTAGTATAATTGAATTAGAGGAGAAAATACAATATGCCATTCTGGAGTGACGCAACGGGAGCAGACCCGAAAAGACAACATAGGTGGCTTATAGACATTACGGCGCCTGAGATTTCTGATATGATTTCTTATGTAGCAAAAAAGGTCAATAAACCTAAGATGACTGTCGGTGAGGCAGAGCATAAGTTTATTAATCATACCTTCTACTATCCGGGCGGAGTAACGTATGATCCTATTAGTATTACGCTCGTGGATCCTGCAAATCCTCATGCAACTCAGGCACTTTATGATCTTATTCAAGTGGCTGGTTATCGCCTGCCGGGAGATATCACGGCGGCAGACATTACGCCGGGGCATGAAGATGTCTCAACCATCAGCAAACGACGAGGTGTCGGAGCGCTTGGTTCTTGCATCATTACGATGATAGATGGTGATGGTAATGCAGTTGAGCGAACGACGCTTAGAAATGCTTGGATTAAGAGTGTAGATTACGGTGGTGAGTTAAGCTATGAATCCGAAGGACTGATGGAAATCACCTTAGAACTTCGCTTTGATTGGTTTGATATTGAAGTTTTCACCCCGGACGTAACGGGAGCCGACTAATTAGGTTTTCCGGTGTTTAATAATCAGTAAGCACCGATACACAATATATAAAAAACGAGGTAATAATGGCAAGAAAGAGTAATGAGGAGCGTCTTGGGTTCCCCCGAGCGGGAGCTAAAGATTCGGCCGACGTTCCACCTACTATAGTAGGAAACCCAGAAGGATCCACGGATATTTTATCGTATGTGAATCCAACGGAGTTAGTAGATCTCCCTTCAGAGGGTAAATTTTATCCCGAAGAACATCCACTACATAACCAAACTACTGTTGAGATTCGAGAAATGACAGCGAAGCAGGAAGATATTCTTACTTCCAAATCTCTTATCCAAAAGGGAGTAGTTTTAGACAGACTCATACAGAGCGTTCTGGTCGATAAAACAATTAAGGTTGAAGATTTATTGACAGGAGATAAAAACGCTATTCTGATAGCGCTTAGAATTAGCGGATATGGAGCAGAGTATGAGACACAAGTCACATGTCCCGCATGTGATGAGAGTAATAAGTATTTATTTGACTTAACCAACTCGAATCTTACTCCTCCTATTAATTTAGAGGAGTGCGAAGACGAAAGAGTAAAGGGGAATGTGACTGCCTCCCCCGGAGGGCACTACTTTATCACGGTTCCCAGAACTGGCGTTTCAATAGAGGTCAGACTCTTGAATGGGCGCGATGAAAGGCGCATTGTAGCAACTCAGGAAATGAAGCGCAAGAAAAAGTTACCAGAAAATCCACTCACAGAACATTTCAAAACTTTTGTCATGTCCGTCAGCGGTGTAGAAGACAAGGTGCAGATTTCCAAGTTTCTTGATTTGATGCCAGCGATTGATTCGCGGTTTCTTAGGAAAGTCTATGCCCAACTCACCCCCAACATAGATCTAACGCAGGAGTTCGTCTGCGAAAATTGTAATCACGAGCAGGAGATGGAGGTGCCCTTTACTACGGACTTTTTTTGGCCTGACGCATGATTATATGGAAGCCGTGTACGAACAGTTTTTCGTTTTAAAGTATCACGGTGGATGGAGTTTGTTAGAGGCATACAACTTACCTGTTCAATTAAGAAACTGGTTTGTAGAGAGACTCGCCAAACAATTAAAAGAAGAAGCAGATTCAATGAGAAGCGCTTCACGATAATAGAGGAGGCATTGCCTCCTCTTTTTTATGGAAGTATCTATTTATTAGTGTAACCGCAGGAGGGTGTACAATGAAGAACGAGAAAGATTTGGTACCGGTTGTTATTGACTTTACCAAGGCACGAGATGAGGATGGCACACTCAACGAGAGTTGGTGGCTTACTTTTGGTGCTATATTGAGGTGGGTTATGCCATCTTTATTTAAAGGGGGAACGCTTCCTTTAAATCTCACTGGTAGCCCTGCTGATATTAAAAATTTTGCTAATACGTTGGGGCGTGAAAAGAATTATCTTCAATCGTGGCGGGACCACGGATTGGATAGTCCTCAAACGTATGCCAATAAGAGCAAACTCGACGGCGCAATTGCACAATTCGAAAGAACGACAGGGTTAAGATGGCCTTTTGATAGGTAAGGAAAACATAACTAGTGGCAAGAAAGAAAGACAGCGACCAACCGGCAACACCTTCAGGCAATAAACTTCTTCAAGAACAACTGGAGAAGTTGACGAAGAAGAGAGATCTCACTCAGGAGATCAAAGATCTTGAAGAAGACCTTGAAGTTATTGCCAAAGATTTGCTCGACATAGCCTCCGAAAGGGGTTCGCTATCTCAAGCCATGGCGGGCACCAGACAAGATGCCCTTACTTTTGACCTAGAACACCTTCAAATTAAAAACATGGAACTTGAGAAGGAAATCAAGATCTTTGACTTGCAGGCAGAAAAGAATGATCAACTCCTTGCTCAACTCAAGAAGAAAAGAAGGAAGAGCAAGTTAGATAAGAAGGCAATTGAGGACGCCGAAAAAGAAAATGACTCACTTAAAAAACAAAAAAAGAACTTAGAGGAGATCCTTAAAACCCAAAAAGAAACCCGAGCGGAAATTGAGAAAAAATTAACTGCTCAAAAAGCAAATGATGATATCTTGGGTAGCATTGCGATCAAACTGGGATTATCGGCGAAGTCATCGGATAGTATGTTAGGGAAGGTGATAGGCGTAGGATCGGGTTTCATCAGGGCCACCAAAAAAGCAGGTGGACTCAGAAACATGATGAAGCAAATGACGAAATCATTTCTAGATGTGTTTAGTCTTACTAATTTAATTTCTGCTGCCATCGGCGCAATGATGAAGGCAACATTAGAATTTATATGGGCGTCTTCTAAGGCGCAAGCATCATTCAGCGCCACTTCTGGAACTGCTGGTGAAATGGCCAGTTCCGTTTCAGGAGCAATGAACTTAGCAGCGGGCGTAGATATTGCAGAAGCAGGCAAGGCAGCAGAGGGACTGGCAGGAAGTTTTACGGAACTAACTAGCGCGTCCAAAGAAGACGCACGCTCTATGATTCAAACTGCCGCAGAGTTAGAAAGGTTGGGAATCAGTGCATCGACCACTGGAAAGAATATGACATTTCTTACCAAAGCGATGGGAATGAGCACCAAACAAGCAGAATCTAAGATGAAAGGATTAGCAACAGCTGCTTCAACGCTGGGTAAAACTCCTAAACAATTAGCGGATGACTTTGCCTCCGCCGCAGGTACGCTCTCCGCCCAAGGACCGAAGATGGAAGAAGTCTTTTTCCGCCTTCAAGGGTTTGCCAAGAAGGCTGGCATGGAAATGAAGACGGTGTTGGGGATTGCTGACAAGTTCGATAGCTTTGAGTCAGCAGCGGATTCAGTGGGATCTTTAAATGCTATTTTAGGAGGTGATTATCTTAATAGCGTAGAGATGATGGCAATGACAGAAGACGAGAGGGTAGAAGCAGTCAAGCGAGCCATTGATATGTCTGGGAGAAGTTATGATCAAATGGAAAGGTTTGAGAGAAAAGCAGTTGCCAAACAACTAGGAATTGATACTGCGCAGTTGGCACAGATGATGGGGGTTGAAACAGAGGAAAGCAAAAAAGCAGCGGAAGAAGCGGCCAAGAAGGCGCGCCAACAAGAAAAATATAATAAGATGATTAATATGACGGTAGATCTGTTGACACGATTTAAGTTAATGTTCGCCTCTATCTTCCGAAAGAAATCATTAATGGATGCTATCTTAAATGTTTTCAATAAATTCTTTGCCGCTATCAAAAAGAATGAAAAGAAAATTGCCCGAGCACTCGGTACGATTGCGGAGGTAATGGCAGTTCTTATTGATTTCTTGGCGAATCATATAGATGATATTTTTGCTTTTGCCATGGTTTTCTTCTTTATTATAAAACCTATTCTTTTGGTTGGGAAGGTATTGATGTTTCTCCTTAAACCGCTCAGGTTAGTTGGGAAAGCATTCAGTTGGGCTTTTGGTAAAAACCTAGATAAGGGTGCAAAAAAGATTTCTAGATTTTCAAAGTATGTTTTTCGACCACTTAAAAAGAATTTTTTGTTGCTCAAGCGATGGATCTTAAAAACAAAGGTGGGGAAATGGTTTGCTGAAGCGTGGAAAGGCGCAATGAAATTTCTAGGAGAGAAATCCGCCGCCCTTGGAAAGTTTTTTAAGGGACTTCCAATGAGGTTGTTAAGATTTTTTAAACCTTCCAATATAATAGGGATGCTCAAAAAGATTACCATCAAGGGATTGGGCATGTTGTTAGCGGTATTTGATTTTGCATACATTCTCAATACTTTATTGCCGGACAATGTTATTGGAGAGGGATCGTTGGCCAAGAAACTTGCTGCCATACCTACTGCGATTATAAAATTTTTCACGCTTGGACTCATGAGCGACGATACTTACAAAGCTATCATGGATGGTTTTCTGGGTATATTTGATTGGATATCCGAAACTGTTGAGGAGTGGGCCAATTCGGACAATGTATTTGTTTCAATCATCGGCAATTATCTGGGGTTCGTAGGGACTCTATGGGCGAACACGATGGGACTATTAGTGGATGGTCTAGCATACGTCGGGCATCTTATAGAGAGGGTGTTTACTGATTTTAGTGGCATGTGGGATGAGTTTTATGAGTCGATGGCGTATCTTTTCGGTGAGCAAATTCCCGGATTGTTTTGGGGCATCGTGAAGTCGATAAAAGACACAGCAGTAGAGATTTACGAAGCTTTTATGACGCCTTTCCGCTGGATAGGGACAAACCTCCTCGATCCAATAAGTGAAGGATGGGATAAGGTGGTAGCATGGTTCAGCGGCAGTCCCCTGGATTCCCCCAATTCAAGAGGAGGCAAACTTGGTGCAGGATTAATAAGTGGTATCATAAATCCTCTTAAAGACTTCGGTAAAGATGCCGGGAAGGTATTGAGCGAAGGATGGGATAAGGTGGTGTCGTGGTTTAGTGGTAGTCCCTTGGATTCCAAAACGGCCGAAGGCGGCAAACTGGGCACCGGTATTGCAGAGGGAATAGTTAATGCGATTAAATCAGAAGTAGAATCTGTGCGCACTGCCTTCGCCGAGATGTGGGCAGTAATCACCACCGACGCGATTGAAAAGTTTAAGGAAATAACGGAGTCGGTGAATCTCCTGGTTAGTGCTTTCAATAGTATGCCCAATCAGGTGGTAGCAGACTTTGCTTACGGGATGAATTCGTTCCTTGTACCAGCAAGTAAAATAACTAATCCCGATGCACCCATCAAAGTTATTAAGGAAGCAACTAAGTATCAGAAGGAAGTTGCCGCCAACAAGGATAATGTAGATGCGTTGGCGCAGGTGCTTAAAGCATCGCAGCCGGCAGCAGGAGCAGGAGGAGGGGGCATGCCCGAAAAGATGATTATTGAACTGGATGGTCGCCCACTCCGCACACTTGTTAATAAGACACGAGACGCAAAGATAGCGCGTTACGGACCAGCATAGGGGAGAATAAAAGATGGTTTTTACAAATAAAAATTTCACAAAAGAAACAAAGAGTAGGCAAGGAGTGTTTACCGAACGAGCGCAGGCACAAACTGGGCACTTTTTTGAGAGTGCACCGGCAACACTGGCAACTGCCAACAAGCAGGTGATAAAACTATATCATGTGCCGACTAACGAGATCATTGAGTTCCCTGCTTTTCTTACCGACTTTAAAGATAACTATAAGACGGATTACCAAAAAGAAACAGTCTTCGGCCGCATGGATCCTATTGCTACTTTTAAATCAATTGAGCGAACTATTAATATAGGGTTTACTGTGCCCGCTGAAGATTTAAATGAGGCGCGCTCTAATATGCTCAAGGTTAATAAGCTGATTAGTCGACTCTATCCCACCTATGATGATGCCACACCCGGAAACCCCGGAGGTGCCACCACCATCAAGGGGGCCCCCATTTTTAAATTGCTTTTTGGCAACTTGATATACGATGGCGGCGGAGGCGAGCACGCCGCGATAACTTCAGGGTTGCCAGGAATAATTAATGGGTTTTCATATGATCCTATTTTAGAGGAGGGCATGTTTGATCCTCAAGACTTGGCGTCATCGGAGGGCCAAACCACTGCTCAATGGCGGGGAGATCTTTATCCCCAAAGTATTCGTGTATCCTTTGAGTTTACTGTGTTGCACAATAAGAAATTGGGGTGGAATGATGATGGATCTTGGCGTGGCGGCAATGCGGCGAAAGATAATTTCCCTTACAAAGTTCGTGCCAATACTCCCTACGATACTCCCAGCGGATATAATCCTCTTGGTGGTGATCTGTGGTATGGTGGAATCGGCGTTCAACACTTGGGAGACGATTTAACTGCTGACGGACGCGGCGCATGGAGAGACTCGGCCGAGTGTACGCCGCTGAGTGAGTTGGATGAATGCATGACGCCCCCACCTACGTTTACTTATCAGACGATAGATACGTGGTTTAACGCATTGGCAGATGATATTGAACAAGCGATGGCGGATAATCCAAATTCGCAATATACGGAAGAGCAGGTTGCCCGATTGAGAAGACTGGCAGCGCAGAGTCCCGACGGTGTTCGTGCCCGCGCTGATGTGTGGGGCGACACGATGTATGAGCGAGGAATTACTTGGTTTGATTTGCAAACTGACTTGCTCAAAGCGCGCATGGAAATTCGTATCAAGAGAATGCTCGGCCCAACCGGACGCTTTCTTTTGGGTCAGTTTGATCAGTCAGACACCGGAGATTATTCTGGCACCAATGAGTGGTTTTAAGGGAGATAAGAATTTTAATGACTTCACGCTATGATAATAAAGAAGCAGTAAAGAATCAAAGTGAATTATATAAATCTTTTTTTAAAAAGAGGGGAATTAAATTCATTAATCAATTTCGTACTGGCAAGTTAAGTTTTCCGAGCAACAAAGAAACGTCTACCATCAAGCAGGTAGATCATATATGGCGCGCCGGCGATAAATACTATAAGTTAGCACAGAAATTCTATAATGATCCCTCCTTGTGGTGGATTATTGCATGGTACAATATGAAACCCACTGAAGGTCATGTTCATCCGGGACAGGTTATTTCCATACCCTTACCGTTAGATAGAGTTCTAGCTATTTTTATGCGCAACAAGTAGGAGGCGGTTAGAATGGTAGCAGGTAAGGGAGTTAAGTTTGAAACCAACCCCACCAGCAAAAAGGGTAAGGATAAATCACCGGCAGGTGTTCTCAAAGCTACGGCCAAGGAAGCAAAAAAATCTAAGTGTATTGCGGATGCGCGCAGTGATACCGAAAAATGGGAAGAATGTATCGAGGATAATTCTGGCGCCGTTCGTTGGCTTATTGAAGCGGCGGGATCCGTTGGGTTTGGAGAGGGACTAACTGCGGATGACGTATGTCAATTAGAAGCTCTTACGGCATGCGGACTTAACAAAAAGAAGGGAACGGCAAAGGGAAAAAAAGTTTCCAAGTATGATGAAGAACAAACGCGCCTGGCGAAGCAAACGGAACAAGGGTTCTTGCTTCAAAATTTAAGTCAGATTTCACAAGACATTGAACTGGAAACCTTTACTGCGGCACAGGGAACGGAGGGAGCCCGATTTCCCAATCTTATTTTAATTAATGGAATACAAGGTAATTTGGTAAATGTGATGAGTACGAGTCGGCAACTTTCTCCTCTTCTTCATGCGTCCCCCCTCGAACTTTCTAGTTTGATGCCTAGCGTGAAAATTTTTAAGCGTTATAATACCACTGGCGCCGATCCAGAGAGGAATAAGAGTTGGCAAGCAGGGGACCTGGATGAGTTTCGATTTGCGGATACCATTCGGGTGGAAGACATCACAGAGGATCGCAGTGCTTATGGATCCGGAGTGGGTCTTAAGAGTTTCGAGTGGAAAACTACGGGTACAGATGCCTATACCGCTCCTCGCACTTTGATGGCGACGTTGAAGTTGCACTTCCAAACCCTCTCGGACTTGGTAGATTCTACGGCTGGCGCAGGCGGCCCTAAATGGACTGACCTTATGCTGCCACGCCCTGGCAATATGAACTTGGATAATAATTGCAGTGTCGAGGAGGAGGCAGATTTAGGTGTTCCCGTTAACGACGCCGAAGAGGACGTCGAACAAAGTCGACACGCAAAGCGCCGCGAAAGTATTAGAGAGTTTGCTTTGGTGGTAGAAGCAGGGTACAAGTATCCTTCTTCCAATGTGTTTGAAGGAGCCAGCGGTGATGCCTTTAAGAGGGCTATCGATAAATCCAAGGTGGTCCTGGCACTCACGTTGCGCTCACACCAATTTTCTTTTAATGAAAATGGCACCATTGATCTGACGGTGGAGTATTCGGCACGATACGAAGGACTTGCTAATACTTATGCCACCGATATTTTTAATTTAAATGCTAATGGGGAGAATGTGATCGCCCAGAATCTAATGGATGTTGAACTGCAAGTAGCGACTATTCAAAAAGATATTAGTTCCCCCACCGGATTGACCTGCGCGCTTAAAGAGGCGGCCAGCGATAAAGATAAAAATGCTGTCCAGAAGCTGATAGATGAGAAGAAAGAAAAAATTGAGAAACTTAAAGAGAGCATCGACAAACAGAAGAAAACTCTTAAAGTTTCAAATTATGGTAATTTTGTTCAATGGCTTGTGAAAGAAGGTAAACTCTATAGTATTGAGGCGGATGAATCCGATTGGGAGAACGGGGTAGTTCCTAAAGGGGCGGTGGTGAGTAGTGTGGGCAATGATCTGGAGAACGCCTCCATGAGTGTTTACAAGAGTTTGTTGGATAGCGAGACGGGCGATATTAGTTCAGCGGGGTTTGCTCAATTAATGGAGCGCAAGGTTTTTGGAAAGACGCCTACGCCTCGGGGGAAGGTAGAGATTAACTATTTCTTTTTAGGTGATTTGATAAACTATATTTCTTATGCACTTCCGGATAATGCGCCCTCCACCTATCTCCAAGATGCTGCGGAAAAGTATGAAATAGTATTGGGGGATATTGAATTTTTAGATTGGCGAGTTTTTAAGCAAGAAGCATTGCAGATCAAGGCGACCATGGAAGCGACGAACCGTGACACGGCAAATGAAGGTGAGCGTAGTAGGTTGGTGCAATTGGCACGTTCCAATAAAAATTTAGCGTTTCTTCCCATCTCATTTGATTTTTATAGTATGTGGTTTTCTAAGAATGTCATTAACGGAAATAGTGTGTGGACCTTTCGTGATTATCTTAATAAATTATTAAGCGAACTGGTGATGGGAAGCTTACATGCGCGTACCAATGATGAGGTTGGTACCGCAATGAGGCGATTATTTAACGAGAGGAATAGGGTAAGGAGAGGAATCCTTATTGGGCAAAACCCCCTCTTACAGAGGGGCAAATTGATTCATGATCCCACTACAATCGCTGCGAATGGAGAAAATCAAATATGGATTGAACCATCGACCGCCTCGCAGGGCGAGACACTCACACAGTACTTGGTTATATGCGCCACCAAAATGCCACACAGTTCAACAGCGGTAGACGAAGCCGCGAATAAACAGGAAGGGATATACCATTTAAAAATAGGTACGGATGGGGGAATTGTAAAGTCGATTGATTTTCAAAGAACCGCTAAGAGTGAAATTAGGGATTGGAATATTATGAGAGCTTATAATACGGGCGACACCAGCATTGGTGCCATTCTAGAGCCCTACAATGCCACAGTACGTCTTTTCGGGTGCGGGTTTTGGCAACCCGGACAGTATGTTTATCTTAATCCTGCTACATTAGGATTCGGATCAGAACTGGCGCGCCTCTCTCTCGCACGCAAGTTAGGTCTGGGAGGGTTCTATTTAATTAACACCGTGGAGACAGTTATTGAGGCGGGAAAATTAGAGACAGTATTGGATTGTCGTTTTGAATATTATGGTACCCTTCCCGATGAGGCAGGGTCAACCACAACAACCAGCGGCGGTACCCCCACGGGAGAAGAAGGTGCGCAAACGGATATTGGTGATCCGAGTGCCACCGTATAGGAGAAGCGAAAGGTGAAAGTTAGTTTTGGGTCGAATAATTTATTAGCCAGTTCTTCTTTTGAACAGCGCAGCCAATACATAAAGAATTATCCACCGGGGATAGAGCATTATCGCAAGATTGATTTCTGGTATGGGGAAGGAAACTACGGCAAGATTAATACTCAGGGCGATACAATCTATCCCAATCAAGCACATCTGAAGCAGATTCCTGGTACCCCCGATGTTTTTGTGGTAGATTTTGTAGCAGATGCCTATGCGAGTTTTGTAAACGCGCTTCATGCGGAAACAGCAGAAGGTAACTTTCCCGTGTCCGATACTTCTCCCTACCAGAAAGTTTTTGTGCCCCTTCAGGGATGGATGAGCGTCAACGCTGATTATGGAAACCATATTAATAGGTTCTATAATACTAATGTGGTGCCTTATCTGATGACCCCTGCGGTGTCTAAGGATATTGTAGATTTTGATGATTTTATTGACGCATTTACTAGATTAATAGAGAGAGTAACACTTTTAATTCCTTTCACTAAAACTGGATTTGTAAAGAGCAAGTACTCTTCACCACTCGTGAGTGGATTGGTAATAGAATGTGGGGACTATGATCATGGGAACGATTATGTGAAAATAAGTCGTTTTATTAATGATCGTAATTTCGAAGTCTTCAGGGCAGTTGCCAAACAGAATGGATTTGCTCTCGATAAGAATGCACCCTGGCGGTTAGTTGCTGTCCCCGGTTCACCGGCCATGGCACCACACTTAGCCGCCAACGACATAGGAGGAGTGGACGATCTTTTTGCAAAAAGGTACTATCGCACTCACTTATTAGATATTCCTACAATGAAATCTTATTTATTCCAATACTATCGTTCCTTTGTACGTGATTATCCTAAAGTACGCATTCCCGTGGTACGTACTATAAAGTCCAAATCATTTAGCTTGACAAAGGAAATTCCGCGTGCTATAATGGAGTGGGCAGAGTATGAAGAAAGGTATGACAACCTTTTTTGGATTCGACTCTGTGTATATATACGAGCAAAGGAAACAAATCAAGACTGGGATCAATATAAGTTTGATCATGTGGTGCAACGAGCGAGTGATTTCTTGACGCACTCTACTGAGACGGCGGCGTTTAAATATATCAACCAAGAGATGAGAATCGCCGTACCCGATCCTTCCGTAAAGACGCGAAGGGGAAATTTTAGATTCCAGAGAAAGCAAAGATATCGTGAGTATGATGAATAATGTTTTTACAGTATTGGATTCAAAAAAAGAGTGTCTAGGATATTATTACAACGGGGAAATTAAAGAGCAAAAAACACAAGACCAGTTCATTACATGGGACTATAATCCCTACTTCCACGAGGAAGGAACTGAGTATATGCAGTTATATGCTCAAGGGAAATCGCTGAGTGAAGCGTGTCCCGATCATCTCCGCGAAGAGTGGGATAAACTTCAGGAGCGCAAGGTAGCATTTCAAAATGCACTGCTGGTATCTAAAGTAGATCTCACACAGGTATGCACTAACGACCTTATTCCCGGATGGTTTCTAAGAGAATATTCCCAGGTTAAATGCGACATCGTTGAGTGGTGTTTTGATAATCTGCCTAAACCACATAACTATAATAAAGCATTGAAATTAGAAAAATTATTTGGTGAAATAAGGGACTCCCCTTTAAGTATAGATTTAAGTGTCATGAACAACCACCTCTCTTCATTGGTAGTGAGGCAGAATTTGAAGAAGTTGAGTGGAGTTAAAAATACTCTAAGTTACAATCAGTTTGGATCGGTAACGGGCCGTTTGACGCTCGAGAAAAATAGTTTTCCTATCCTCAATCTTCCCAAAAATTTTAGAAAGGTTTTAAAGCCGACTAATGATTTTTTTGTCGAGTTTGATTATAACGCGGCTGAGTTGCGTACGCTTCTGGGCACGATGCAGGTGAAGCAACCGACGGAGGACATTCATGAGTGGAATATCCGCCACCTCTTCAAAGACGGGTGCACCAGAGAAGCAGCAAAGAAAAGAATCTTTGCGTGGCTATATAATCCTCAATCAAAGGATGAATTATTAAACGATACATATGATCGGGATAAAGTATTGTCTAAGTATTGGGATGGTACTAGGGTTCGAACTCCTTTTGGGAGAGAGATAGAAGCGGGAGAACATTACGCTTTGAACTACCTCATTCAAAGCACTACCAGTGATTTGGTGCTCGAAAAGGTACTCGCGGTGCAAGAATTCTTGAAATTTCTGGGCAATGACGCCTCTAAAATAGTTTTTTTGATTCACGACAGTTTTGTGCTTGACATTCCCGCCGAAGCACGATATAATATACCGGAGATCAAAAACGTCTTTGCGTCCACCCGATTCGGAGAGTATAGGGTTGGAGTGAGAGTGGGAAAAGATTTTGGTAGCATGAAGGAGATTGAAGTATGACGTATTATGATAAACTAGTTCGGGATAGAATCCCCGAAATCCTACAGAAGAAAAATAAAGAATTTGTAGCGTATAAGGTAGCAGATGGCGACTACTCCCTTTATTTAAAGAAGAAACTGCGCGAAGAGGTTGAGGAATTTTTAGAATCTCCCTCGGTCCACGAGTTGGCGGATGTATATGAGGTATTAAGTGCCCTCCTCAAGGACATGGACGTGACGATGGCAGACGTTAGAAGGGAACGCGCCATGAAGATAGAAGAACGAGGCGCCTTCAGCGAGCGATGGATTTTAGCAGGGGTTAAGGATGATTAATGTTATTGGCATTGGGCATGCAGGATGTAAGATTGCAGACTCTCTATCCCAGTACCCTCAGTATACCATCTATAAAATGGATGTAGGATTAAAGAAGGGTAAGGGCATTTTCCCCATAACTCAACGATCCTCTACGGAGGAATACGAAGAAAAATTTTCCCCGAAGGTTTTTTCAGATTTAAAAAAGATACGCGGCGATGTCCTGTTGATTGTGGCAGGGGGCGGTTCTATTTCCTCATGCACGTTGCGAGTGATGGAGGCTCTCCAGCACAATAAGATGGAAGTGCTACTTATACGCCCTGACGTATCGTTTTTAACCAAGCACGCAACCACGCTAGATAACGCCGTATTTAATGTCTTGCAAGAGTATGCACGCTCGGGCATTCTGCGGCGATTGTTTATTGTTTCAAACAGTGAAATAGAGAAGGTGGTGGGACAAATTCCTGTTTCTTCTTATTATGAAAAGGTAAACGAAATAATTTCTTCTACCTTTCACATGTTTAATGTGTGTAAGAATTCGTCGCCCTCTTTATCGAGTTTGAGCGAGGGTAGCGAGACAGCGCGCATTTCTACCCTCGGCATCGGTGCACTGGATAATATAACAGACCAGATGTTTTTTCCTCTTAACTATATTAGCGAGAAAGAATATTATTTCGCTATAAACCAAAAGCAACTGGATGAGGATCCTGAACTATTGTCTAATCTCAAGCGGAGAGCGAGGGAAGAAGATTTAACTATTAAAGTGGGGTTTGGAGTATATCCAACCTCATACGAGCAAAATTATATTTATATTTTGGCTAACACAAAAATCATACAAGGAGTAAATTATGATGAGTAAAATATATGCGGGCATGTTCCGCAAGAAAAACAATGATCTGAGACATATGACCTTCGTCAAGTTGGACGATGTACCAGATACTTTTTTGGAAAGTAAAATTAAGGATACTGCCAAAGACCGCTCAATGCCCTCTGGCATGGAGTTGGTGTGGGATTTAGATCAAGCAGATTTCCGGGTCTTTAACTATTCTTCTCAAGTGGGGGAGTTAAAAGAGGTGGAGATGAGCGATGCGGAAAAAAATAAACTTTTCGGAAATAAAGGCTTGACACCCTGATCTGGGTGTGCTATAATGGGGATGTCGTTTAGATAAAAGGAGAAAATAATGGCAATTGATATGAAGAAAATGCAAAGCAAATTTA